>LWDU01041779.1_pt1 | contig 58995 bp, 59 predicted proteins | sample 727161 | NCBI WGS metagenome assembly LWDU01 (sample SAMN04566230, study PRJNA314399) | hydrothermal vent metagenome | isolation source: deep sea hydrothermal plume seawater | place: Mexico: Gulf of California, Guaymas Basin | collected 2004-07-11
GCCGAGTACATCTGGCTGAAGAATTCTGTCATGTTCGTTTGTTTGACGAAATATTGAGAACTTTTGGGCTTGATAAAGTCGAGTGGGTTCCATTAAGTCCGTGGAAAGAAAAGGTCTATGAACAATTCCCGAAGTTTCCTGGTTTTTTAATGGATACACCGGCCTTTGTGACTGAGTTGATGGGGGTTACTTTTTATTGTCATTTACATGCCTTGTTCGATGATATTTTGGCGGATGAACCTGAAGTGCTTGAACGTGTAAAGGCTTTGCTTGATGAAATTACTATTGATGAAATGGCGCATGTAGGGCAGCGACGGAATTTTATAGGACCGATTGGTATTAAAATTTCAGAGGCGTTAGTGAGTCCTTTTTATAAAATGTTTTTTAATGATATGCCTGAGTTTGATCATTTATTTGATGTACAACAAATGATTAAAGATGGTCAAGAATTTGATTTCAATAATGTTCCAGAGCACATGATTGAGCGTAGTTGGATTCCCTCTTATTGTAAAATATAAGTCAAATTTTCCTGAACAAGAACCCTTTTAAAAGGGTTCTTGTTTTTGAGCTATTGATTTAGGCGACTTATTTTGACGCAGTGAAAGTGAGTCGCCTAAATCAATCTTCTTTACTGTAACGCGCGGTTCTATGACCGCAGCGACGACATTCAACTTTTTCAACAGTGTCACCAACGCTAAACCCAAAGGTTACGGAAATAACGACATAGTCATGTTCGCCAAGAAGGCAAAGAATACGGCCTAATAATTTGGGTAGTTCTCTTTTTTTTTCGGTCATCGTAAAAAGTCTTTTTTTGATAGAGTATATTATAAAATAGTAATTAAGTCGGTTTTCATTACGGGCAAATAATTTTTCTGGGTTGATCACCGTTCATAAGCTACGCCCAATTGTTGACCCAGTTGGATATTTTTTCCGGGTTTTAATTCAGTTAACCAGTTCATTTGGTCTTGTCCGAAAAGAACGATAATGGTTGAACCCATATTGAAACGACCCATTTCATCTGCAAATTTTAATATGGGTGGATTATCAGGATAGTGCCAACGTCTTATTGTTTTTGAACTTGGCGGTGTCACAACACCGTGCCAAACGGTTTCAATGCTGGAAACAAAAATAGCACCGACCAGTATTAGAGCCATAGGGCCTGATTCGGTTTCATAAATAGTCACGACACGTTCATTTCTGGCAAACAGGTCCGGAACGGCATCGGTAGTCGCTGTGTTGACACTAAATAATCGCCCTGGGATATGAATCATTTCTTTTAGGGTGCCTGTGGCGGGCATGTGCAGTCGATGGTAGTCTTTCGGTGATAAGTAAATAGTGACGAACTGGCCATTCTTAAAAATATCAGCAGTAGCGGGGTCGCCCCCTAAAAGCGTTTTAGCGGAGAAGTTTTTGCCTTTAGCTTGAATGATTTGGTCGTTATGAATTGTCCCTATTTGACTGATAGCGCCATCGGCTGGACTGATAATAGCGTGTGATTCTTGGCAGATTGGGCGTGTGCCGGGTTTAAGCGTCCGTGTAAAAAAAGCGTTAAAATGGCTGTAGGAGGTCGGGTCAGAATTTATGGCTTCATTCATATTGACCTGATAGTGTTTAATTATTAATTTAATCGCAAAGTTTTTCCATGGTTCAAAGGTGGACTCGGTAAAAAGCCGCATCAAACGAGATAAAAGGTGGTGAGGGAGTAGGGCTTGAATGGACGCGTTGATTTTTTTTGATAAGGCCATTTTTTTTAAAAAAGAAAGTTATGAGTTAAATAAAGGGTTTTGCTGGGTGCGGCGTCGTCAAGGCAATGTGATTAAATCGTCCGGTTGCCAGTCTGGGTTGCGGTGTTCCGCGATGACGGTGGTAGCAATACCGCCGCGAACCCAGAATTCAGCATTTACCCGCATGAAGTTAGGTTGAATTGCGTCGACAATATCATTTAATATTTGATTGGTGACCGCTTCATGAAAGGCGCCTTGATTCCGATATGACCAGTAATAAAGTTTAAGTGATTTGAGCTCAATACAGGCGTGCTTAGGAATGTACTCAAGGGTAATATTGGCGAAATCAGGTTGACCGGTTTTCGGACATAGGCATGTGAATTCAGGGGTTTCAATACGAATGGTATAGTTTCGTCCTGGTTGAGGATTTTCAAAAGTTTCAAGGTTTTTAATCGGTTCTGTCGTCATCGTGTCAATTAAGGAAGGGAATTGATTATAAGAAGTGAATGATCTATAGTAAATGCTCTCAAAATTGCCATGAGGGACCTTTCTTATAGGTTTTCGGCGTAAGTCCAAATGCACTCATTTGGTTCAAAGGTTACATTAAAAAAATGAGGATATTCTACCAGTAATGCGACTGGAAAAAATCAAACTTTCGGGTTTTAAATCGTTTGTTGATCCAACTACGGTTCATTTGACTAGCAATCTTATTGGTATTGTGGGTCCTAATGGTTGTGGTAAATCAAATATTATTGACGCTGTTCGATGGGTGATGGGCGAAAGCTCAGCTAAACACTTGCGCGGAGGTAATATGACGGATGTGATCTTTAACGGTTCAGCTACGCGCCAACCGGTCAGTCATGCCACGGTTGAGTTATTTTTTGATAATAACGAAGGCGTTTTAGGTGGAGCCTATGCGCAGTACAGCACAATCTCTGTGAAGCGCAAGTTGAACCGTGATGGGCAGTCAGTTTATTTTTTGAATAATTTACGGTGCCGTCGTCGAGATATTATCGATATTTTCTTAGGTACCGGCTTAGGTGCTAGAAGTTATGCCATCATTGGACAAGGTACTATTTCAAGAATGGTTGAATCTAAGCCGGAAGAATTAAGAGAGCATATTGAAGAAGCCGCGGGTATTTCAAAATATAAAGAAAGACGTCATGAAACTGAAATCAGAATGCGTCATACGCGTGAAAATCTTGATCGATTAAATGATATACGGAGCGAGGTTGAGAAACAACTTAAACGGTTAAAGTCACAAGCTAAAAAAGCAGAAAGCTTTAAACAGTTAAAGAAAGAAGAGCGGCAATGCCGAGTTGAGTTATTAGCGCTACGCTGGCAGGGTTATCACGCTGAAGTCTGTGGTTATGAGGATAAAATTCAGGACATTGCTGGAACGCATAATAGCTTGTCGGTACAGCAGGTAGAATTAAAAGTCACTATAGCGACTAAGCAGGACTTGCTAAGAAGTCATCGTGAACTATCAAGTCAGGAGCAAGAACGCTATTATCAATCGGTTGCTCAGGTTGATCAGTTATCTCAGAAGATTGACCATGTGACTCAAAATAATGAGCGATTACAACTTGAGATTACCCGTTTAAGAAGTCAGGAAAAGAATATTGCCGTTGAGATAGCTGCTGATAAACAACAGCTTTTAAAGTGTACCGACGATATAAGTGCTGCAAAATCTGACTATCAAGTGGCTGCTGAAAAAGAATTAACACTCTCACGACTCGCGCAAAAAGCCTTGGCAAAGCAGCAGCAGTGGCAAACTGAGTGGGAAACTTTTAGTGACAGTTACAATAAGGCAAAAGGGCAGGTTGAGATTCAGCAATCGCAGATTATTCAATTTGAACGTCAGCATACTCAAACGCAAAATCAATTGGAGCAATTGCAAAGTGAAAGAACTGAATTATCAGATACCACCATACAGTTAGAAATCGAAACATTGGGGCAGGCTATCGGTGAGATTAGTTTAAAGCGTGCCGAATTTCACCAGCAACTAGAGCATCAAGTTCAAGAAATTACCCAATGCCGTCAACAAGTCAAAAGTAGTCGTGAAGACCTGAATTTATTACATGCACAAGAACATGCGCTTAATGGAAAAGTTGAGTCGTTAACATTGTTACAGCAGCATTCAATGGGTAAAAAAAATAAACAATTAGTGCAATGGTTGCAGGCGAATGCATTATCGAATGAGAAACGGTTGGCTGAGATGATCGAGGTAGAAAATGGTTGGGAACTGGCCGCGGAAATGGTTTTGACGCGTTGCCTTGATGCCATTTATGTGGACGACTTAGGGCCTTATGTCGAGTCACTCGAACAATTAGATGATGAAACACTCACGTTGTTCACCCGTACCGTTAAAAGTAGTTATCAAGGTAAACTTCAGTTGCCGTTATTGATTGATAAGATTCAGGCACCTTCGGGAGTGTCTGTGTTTTTAGAAGGTATTTATTGTGCGGATACGCTCAGGGTTGCTTATGAGCACGTAAAAAACTTAGCAGGACATGAGTCTATCATCACCCCGAAAGGGATCTGGATAGGCGGGGGATGGTTGAAACTAACCCAGAGCAATACACCGCAAACTGGCATTTTGCAGCGAGAGAAAGAATTAAGGTCATTAAAGCAAGAGCGATCGAGTTTGGCATCTGCGTTAATTGCGAAGGAACAGTCTGTTGCTTCAGTTGAAAACCGGTTGAAGTATGCAGAAGAACAACGGGAGCTGTTTCAACAGAAAGATAAGGTGATAGCGGAAGATTTGGCTGTAAAAAGTGCCGAATTTAGTGCTAATTCAGCGCGTTTAGAGCAACAGAGTCGCCGATTAGAGCAAGTCTTACGTGATATTGAAGCGATGGAGTTGCAGCTGGCTGAGATCGATTTAGCGATGAAATGCTCGGGTGAAGCAAAGATGCAGGCAGTGCAGTTGATGACTGACTTGGAAAAAGAAAAGCATGCGTTGGACCACCAGAAAAATATACTTCAAGAGGGGTGGCAAGAAGCGAGTCAGCACTCAGCTCATGCAAAACAAATGTTATTAGAATTGCAGGGGCAAATGGAGTCGTTACGAAATGCTCAACATTTAATTCAAAAGCAAATTGATCGTTTGTCAGACATCTCTAAACAAGATCATGAGCGCTTGAGTGAGTTTGAAACTAAATATCAGCAATCGATAGAACCCTTGAGTCATGATAAAACAGCGTTAGCTGATTTTGCTTCTAAAAAGAAACACTTACAAGTCGCTGTTCAGAGCATGGCCGAGCAGTTGCAACAAATGGAAGCGGCATTACATAAGCATGTGAATGAGTTGGATCAACTCACTCAACAATTAGACGGTTTTAAAGAAGCGTTAAATAAACACCGATTACTCCAAGAAGAAAGTAAAATAAGACAACAAACAGTTGATGAGCAATTGTCGGAATTAAATGCCACCGTTGCGAATGTGATTGCGGATTGTCCTGAGGATGCGGAAGAGCATTCTTGGCGGCGTAAGTTAGAGGATCTAGGGAGTGCTATTGATAAATTAGGTGCTATTAATTTAACTGCAATTGATGAATTTAATTCAGAGCAGCAACGGCTGGATTTTCTTAATGATCAGCATGCTGATCTGACAGCGGCACTGGATAAACTGGACCAAGCTATTGATAAAATTGATCGGGAAACACAAGTCTGTTTTAACGCAACTTTTGATGCTATTAATTTAGGTCTCCAGAATAAATTTGAGAAGTTATTTGAGGGCGGGCGGGCTTATCTTGAATTAACAGAGGGTGACGAGCTTGAGGCGGGCGTTAATATTGTTGCCCAGCCGCCTGGGAAGAAAACGCGATCAATACATTTGCTATCAGGGGGTGAAAAGGCCCTAACTGCGGTCGCTTTAGTTTTTTCATTTTTTGATTTGAATCCAGCCCCTTTTTGTATGTTAGATGAAGTGGATGCGCCATTGGATGACACGAATGTTGAGCGATTTTCAAGATTAGTTGAGGAGATGTCTGAGAATGTACAATTAATGTTCATCTCACATAATAAAGTAACTATGGAAATTGCAAAACAATTAGCAGGTGTTACCATGAGGGAGTCAGGCGTTTCCCGAATGGTCGCTGTAGATATTGATGAAGCAATTGATTTGGCGGAAAGTTAATGGATAAAGATTTACTGAGATTGGTGATAATAGGTTTGGGGTTAGTTGTCGTATTTGGTTTTTTAACGGTCGCTTATATAAAAAACAAACCCTCACGGAGGCGCCATTTATTCAATAAAGGTGATAGAGGGCTAGGGTCAATTGATGACTCACTTGTGATTAACACGGAACATGATGAGTTTGATATTGTTCCGATTGATGTTGTAGATCAACCAAGTGATGTGTGGGGTAATGAACTTAATGAAAATGAGAATATTGGACCGCTGGCATTTATTCAATTGAGTGTTGTGGCCAGATCAGAACAAGGCTTTAACGGGTTTTCTTTACAAAAAGAATTTGAAGTTTTGGGCTTGATTTATACTGATTTACAGATTTTTCAAAGTATTAGTTCCAAGAATGAGGTTCGCTTTAGTATCGCTTGTCTTGTTGAGCCGGGTGTTTTTCCTATAGGTGAGATGGCTGAGTTTTTTTGTCCGGGGGTGGTGTTCTTTATGCAACCCGATGAGGTGGATGATCCGGTTCATTGTTTTGATCAATTGGTTGCATCAATTAATCATATTGCACATACTCTTGAGGGGGAAGTCAGAAATGCTGATCATGGTCTATCCAGTTCACAATCCATACAAGCGATTCGCCGTACCTTGAGTTAGCGTTAATATTGTGTTTACAGTAGCTACATTAAAATATTGTTGATGGCTTCTAGGTTGTTTTTGAGTTTGGTTCGTGGCGGTAATTATCCGTAAAAGGTTTGATAGGTTTGATGCAAGGTTAATAAGATGAAGATTAAAGTTTTATTTGTTTGTATGGGTAATATCTGTCGTTCGCCGACAGCAGAAGGTGTGTTTAAAAAAACAATTTCAACCTATGGTCTAGCGCATTGTTTTACCGTCGCTTCAGCCGGGACACATGCCTATCATGTCGGCGATGCACCCGACTTTCGAGCCCAGCAGGCAGCTATGCGCCGAGAGGTCGATTTATCGCAGCAGCGAGCACGAAAATTTATCCGAGGTGACTTTGAGGATTTTGATTATATTCTGGCTATGGATCAGGATAATTTCGAGATTCTGAGCGCGGCCTGTCCGGTGGATTATCAGTCTAAAATACACTATTTCTTAGATTTTGCGCCTGAATTAAACACCCGTGAAGTTCCTGACCCTTATTATGGTGGGCAGTTTGGTTTTGAGAAGGTTTTAGATTTAGTGGAGACCGCGTCAGAGGCCTTTCTTTCTACACTCAAAGCACAAAAGGCATTGGCATGAAGCGGGGGGTTCGTTATGTGCTTTGTGCTTTGGTCCTCACGGCTTGTTTTTCTTCAAGTGTTGTTCACTCAAGTGAGCGTGATAAAAAAATCACCCATGTGATTATCGTTTGGTTAAACAAGTCTGGTGATGCCGTGCAGCGACAAAAATTTCTAGATGTTAGTCGGAAACTTAATAATAGTCCGGGTATTATTAACAGGCATGTCGGTGTTGTTAAACGTGATGGTGGGCATGCGGTGGATACGAGTTATGATGTAGCCGTTTCTGTTACGCTAGAAAATCAACAGGCAATGGATGCTTATATGAATTCGCCGCTGCATCAACAGGTCATTAAGAAACAGTTACTGCCGATCGTGCGTAAGATGATTACTTATAATTTCAGTAGCCAATAATCGGTTATGGCGATAACAACGACAACGATAGACTATTACGATAATGAGACCCTTTTGCAGGGTTTTATTGCTTATGACCCTGCGTTCCAGGGGTGTCGGCCGATTGTTATGATTGCTCACGCCTGGGGCGGGCGCGACAATTTTGTAGAAGAAAAAGCGCGGCGTCTGGCAACAATGGGTTACATCGGTTTTGCGTTAGATATGTATGGGAAGGGCGTTTTAGGGAGTGGCCCGGATGAGAATGCCCAATTAATGCAGCCTTTTATTGAGAATCGAGCCTTGTTACAACGGCGAATCTGTGCCGCATTGAAAACAGTGAGCCTTGTGCCTTTTGCAGATAAAAATAAGATTGCTGCAATTGGTTTTTGTTTTGGTGGGTTATGTGTTTTGGATTTAGCGCGAACAGGTGCTCAAATACAAGGGGTTATTAGTTTTCACGGTTTGCTGATGCCGGCTGATAATATACCGCAACCTGAAATAAGTGCCAAAATATTGGTTTTACATGGCCATGATGACCCTATGGTTCCAACGGATCAGGTGCTCGGCTTACAACGAGAGTTAACCCGCTCAGGTGCTGACTGGCAGTTTCATCATTATGGAAAAACGATGCATGCATTTACGAATTCTTTAGCTAATGACCCGGATTTTGGTACGGTTTATAACCGCATTGCAGATAATCGCTCTTGGCTATCGATGGAGCATTTTTTGGATGAGTTATTTACTTAAAAGTCTCTTGTATAGGTTCATAAAAAAGCCAGTTTTTGTTATAATACTCAAAATTTCCTACCTATGCTAAGTGCCCGTAAGGGATATGTGGCGTAGTCTACTTTTCCATGATTTTTACAAGTCACGCCGGTTTAGTGTGTTGCTAACCCGGCATTTCTTTTATGAATAAATAATATGTCTGAATTTGCTAAAGAAATAGTACCGGTCAATCTAGAAGATGAGATGAAGAAGTCTTATCTGGATTATGCAATGAGCGTTATTGTGGGTCGAGCGTTACCTGATGTGAGAGATGGTCTTAAACCGGTTCATCGCAGAGTATTATATGCGATGCGTGAGTTAGGGACTGACTGGAATAAACCCTATAAAAAGTCAGCCCGGGTTGTTGGTGATGTGATCGGTAAATACCATCCCCACGGTGACTCCGCGGTCTACGATACTATTGTTAGGATGGCGCAACCTTTTGCAATGCGTTATTTGATGATCGATGGGCAAGGGAACTTTGGTTCGGTCGATGGAGACTCGCCTGCGGCAATGCGTTATACCGAAGTCAGAATGGCTAAGATTGCCCATGAGCTACTGGCTGATTTAGATAAAGAGACGGTTGACTTTATTCTCAATTACGACGAGTCAGAAAGTGAACCCGCTGTTTTGCCGACAAAAGTGCCGACCTTACTCATTAATGGTTCAACAGGCATTGCCGTGGGGATGGCCACGAATATCCCGCCGCATAATTTAGGCGAGGTTATTAATGCTTGTCTAGCGCTTATAGAGAATCCAGATCTTGGCGTTATGGACTTAATGGTTCATGTCCCGGGACCTGATTTTCCAACCGCAGCGATGATTAATGGTGCTCAAGGGATACGCGATGCGTATTTAACCGGAAGAGGTAAGATTTATTTGAGGGCCAGAGCCAGTTTCGAAGAGAGTGGTGATAGTGGCAAGTATGCTATTGTTGTGACCGAATTACCCTATCAAGTTAATAAAGCGAGATTACTGGAAAAAATAGCATTCTTAGTTAAAGAAGGGAAATTAGAAGGCATTACGGCTTTGCGCGATGAGTCTGATAAAGATGGTATGCGCATGGTGATTGAGTTACGTCGTGGTGAAGTGCCGGCTGTTATTTTAAATAATTTGTATCAAAACACCCAGTTGCAGGCCGTTTTTGGTATCAACATGGTGGCGTTGATTAATGGTCGGCCTAAGTGCATGAATTTGAAAGAAGTTTTGGCCGCCTTCATCGATCATCGCCGCGAAGTTGTTAGCCGAAGAACCATTTATAATTTAAGGAAAGCACGGGAGCGGGCTCATCTGCTTGAAGGCCTTGCTGTGGCCATGGCTAATATTGATGAAATGATTGCCCTGATTAAGGCAGCTAAGAATCCGGCTGAAGCGAAAGCGGGCTTGTTGGCTCAAACGTGGGCATCTGGCATTGTTTCGACCTTGCTTGAAAGTGCTGATGCTGCTCGTTCAAGACCTGACGGGTTGCCAGAAGAATTTGGGATCCACGGTCAACAGTACCGTCTTTCTGCAGAACAAGCACAGGCCATTCTCAATCTCCAGCTACATCGCCTGACAGGTCTTGAGCAAGAGAAAATCGTTACAGAATATCAAAGCTTACTGGAACAAATCGATGATTATTTGGATATTTTATCCAGTAGTCAGCGGTTAATGAGCGTTATACGGGAAGAGCTCGAAAGTATTAAAGAGCAATTTTCGGATGAACGCCGGACTGAGATTCTTCAAGAGCATCTTAATTTGTCAGCTGAGGACCTTATTACGGAAGAAGATGTTGTTGTGACCGTATCGCATGAAGGCTATGTGAAATCGCAATCTCTGGAAACTTATAAATTACAGCGACGAGGTGGGCGCGGTAAATCTGCCACTAAAACTAAAGATGCTGACTTTATTGATCAGATTATTGTTACTAATACCCATGACATTATTCTATGTTTTTCCAGTGCCGGTAAAGTTTATTGGTTGAAGACGTATCAATTGCCGTCTGCAAGTAGAAATTCAAGGGGCAAACCCTTTGTTAATTTGTTTAATCTGGATAAAAATGAACGGATTAATGCTATTTTGCCCGTTCGTGAATATACAGAAAATCAATATATATTTATGGCAACCGCACAAGGGACAGTTAAGAAAACGCCATTAATTGAGTTTAAGCGGCAGCGTGCCAGCGGTAAAATTGCGATCGACCTGAAAGAAAATGATCGTTTGGTGGGGGTCGCGATTACTGATGGTGAACAAGATGTTCTTTTATTTAGTAGTGCCGGTAAATCAGTTTGTTTTAATGAAACAGATGTCCGTTCTATGGGTAGAACGGCAGCGGGTGTTAGGGGTATCCGGTTAGCGCAAGACCAGCAGGTTATTTCGTTAATAATAGCCACCGGAGGAACGGTGTTGAATATCACTGAAAATGGTTTTGGTAAGCGTACACGATTATCTGATTTTCCTTGCCACAAACGCGGTGGCCAGGGCGTTATTGCTATTCAAACTACAGAGCGTAATGGCAATGTTGTGGGTGCTGTTTTGGTTTCAGATGATGATGAAATTATGTTGATTACCGATGCAGGCACACTGGTGAGAACACGGATTAATGAAATTACGGTAGTGGGTAGAAATACACAAGGTGTCACTATCATTAAGTTAGGTAAGAATGAGCGAGTAGTTGGGGTAGATCGAATTGCGGGGTTACCTGATGACATCCCAGAAGAAACACATGATAAAGGAGAAGAATTTTAATGAGCAGAGTGTTAAATTTTAGTGCAGGACCATCGATGCTGCCAGAGGTTGTTTTAAATCGAGCCAAAGATGAATTGCTCAATTGGCAAAATAGTGGTCAATCCGTTATGGAAATGAGTCATCGTGGTAAGTCTTTTTTATCAATTGCACAAAAACTTGAGTCCTCACTCAGGTCACTTATGGGTATTCCTGACAACTATAAAGTGTTATTTTTGCAAGGAGGGGCGACGGCACAATTTGCAATGATTCCGATGAACTTATTACAAGGTAAACAGACTGCGTGTTATATCAATTCAGGAGCATGGTCAAAAAAAGCTATTAGTGAGGCTAAAAAATATTGTGAGGTAACGGTTTCAGCCAGTGGTGAAGACGGTGGTTATTCTACTGTCCCAGCTGTTGAACAGTGGCAGCTTGATGATCAAGCCGCTTATTTACACTACACCAGTAACGAAACTATTAACGGTGTTGAATTCTCCTTTATTCCAGAAGTAGGGTTGTCGTTAGTGGCGGATATGTCGTCTAATATTCTTTCGCGGGTCTTGGATGTTAATAAGTTTGGATTGATTTACGCCGGTTCTCAGAAAAACATGGGCCCTGCAGGGGTCACTGTGGTTATCGTTAGAGATGATTTGTTAGCAGCGCAAAACCCAGCACTTCCATCGGTTTTTAGTTATGCACAACAAGCAGCCAGTGATTCAATGTTAAATACGCCAGCTACTTATAACTGGTACTTATTAAGCCTAATGTTGGATTGGCTTGAGGATTTAGGCGGCGTGAGTGCGATCGAGAAGATTAATATTAGTAAGTCTGACAAGTTATATCAGGCGATTGATGATTCTGCGTTATACGAAAATAATATTGACGTGGGCTATCGTTCTAGAATGAATGTCCCCTTTGTTTTATCGAACCCTGACTTATTGCCAGAGTTTTTGCTTAAAGCCAGTGATAACGGCATGGTAGAATTAAAAGGCCATCGTTCCGTCGGCGGTGTTCGTGCCAGCATATATAATGCAATGCCTGAGAAAGGTGTGGATAAATTAATACAGTTTATGAAAGAATTTGAGCGAACTCACTAGTCAATAGCATAATCTTATGACCTCCGTCTTACCCTTAAATGAATTAAGAGTTAAAATTGATCAGATTGATCAGAGTATTCTGGCTTTGATTAATCAGCGTGCTAAGCTGGCCATCGAGGTTGCTAAGACAAAAATGGCTGCTGGCGATGATGGCTGCTTTTATCGCCCGGACCGAGAAGCATTAGTGCTTAGACGGATCAGAGAGATTAATGAAGGTCCGCTGGATGATGAGGTTGCCATGAGTTTTTTTCGAGAGCTCATGTCAGCTTGTCTGGCTTTGGAAAAACCCTTGGCAGTTGCGTATTTAGGGCCGGAGGGAACATTTACCCAGCAAGCTGCAGTGAAGCATTTCGGTCAAGGTGCGCAGTGTGTTGCCGTCTCATCAATTAATGATATTTTTTGGTCTGTAGAAAATAAGCATTGTCAATTTGGTGTGGTCCCAGTTGAAAATTCTACAGGGGGGGTAATTACGCATACCTTAGATCGATTTGCTAAATCTGAATTAAGTATTTGTGGTGAGGTTGAGATACGGGTTAACCAAAACTTAATGACTCGGGAAGATAATTTGGAGGCAATTTCAACGGTCTTCTCACATGAACAGTCGTTAGCACAATGTCAGAAATGGCTGAATGATCATTTGCCCAGTGTAGTGCAGCAGTCAGTGAGTAGTAATGCGGAAGCAGCAAAATTAGCAGCGGAGCAAGCAGGTAGTGCTGCGATTGCCCCGGTGGTTGCAGCAGAGCTGTATGGATTGAATATCTTACACCGTAATATCGAAGATGAAACAGACAATATCACGCGATTTTTGATTATTGGTGAGCAAACGGCTTCTAAAACCGGCGATGACAAGACAACCTTGTTGCTTTCAACGGGTAATCAATCGGGTGCTTTACATCAGATCTTACAACCGTTTGCAAAATACAATATCAGTATGACGCGCATTGAATCGCGTCCTTCGCGCCAAGGCCTTTGGGAATATGTTTTTTTTATTGATATTGAAGGGCATATTGAAAATGAAAAGGTCTCTCAGGCATTGAGTGAATTGGAAGGGTCAGTCAATAAATTGACCATCTTAGGGTCTTATCCTAAAGCTGTCATTTAATTAAATTCCATGAATTCAGAAACGAGTCAGATTTATCAGTTGGCACTGGCAGGTGTACAGGCGTTAATACCTTATCAGCCTGGGAAGCCCATGGGTGAGCTTGAAAGAGAATTAGGCTTGTCCAGAATTGTTAAACTGGCCTCGAATGAAAACCCTAAGGGCCCGAGTGAGAAAGTGTTGTCGGCTGTACGTGAGGTGCTGACTGAGGCTTCTCGTTACCCCGATGGTAATGGTTTTTCTCTGAAGACGGCCTTGGCTAAAAAACTGGCGGTTGCGACAACACAAATTACCTTGGGTAATGGTTCTAATGATGTGTTGGAGATTATTGCCCGAACATTTTTATCAGAGCAGTGTGAAGTTATTTTTTCTGAATATGCTTTTGCTGTTTATCCGATTGTTACCCAAGCTGTAGGTGCACAAGCTGTTATTTCAAAAGCATCCGCAGGGGGTGAGTTTCCGTGTTATGGGCATGACTTGTCTGCGATGTTAAGGTTGGTGAATAATAAAACCAAAGTAGTGTTTATTGCTAACCCTAACAATCCAACCGGTACTTTCTTAACGACCTCACAACTGTATGGTTTTCTTGCTGAGCTTCCAGAACATATTATTTGTGTCTTAGATGAGGCGTATTTTGAGTATGTTAGTCCTGATGAGCGTTCGGATTCAATTGCCTGGTTAACTCTTTTCCCTAATTTAATCATTACGCGTACATTTTCTAAAGCCTATGGGTTAGCAGGGATGAGAATCGGATACAGTGTTTCAAGCGCTGAAATAGCTGATTTACTAAATCGTGTTCGCCAGCCCTTCAATACTAATTTAATGGCGCTTTCAGCAGCAGAAGTTTCTTTGGCTGATAGTGAATATCTGAATGAAACTATTGCATTAAATCAACAGGGGATGGTGCAGTTAACTAACGCGTTTACAGCTTTAGGGCTTAGCTGGATTCCCTCTAAAGGTAATTTTATTACGGTTAATTTAGGGCGTTCCGCGATGACTATTTATGAGGATCTATTGAAAGCAGGGGTCATCGTCAGGCCCATAGCCAACTATGGCTTGCCAAATTTTTTGAGAATCAGCATTGGCACGGAATCAGAAAATACGTTTTTCATTAATGCATTAATTAACGTTCTTGACTAATGTTTAATCATTTATCTGTTATAGGGGTGGGTTTGATTGGAGGCTCCATCGCACGCAAAGCGCGAGAGCAGGGGTTGGCTAAAAATATTGTTGGCGTTGGTTATCAAGCGCAGGCGTTAAATTTACAGCGTGCTGAAAAGTTAGGGGTTGTTGATCAGATTAGTTATTTTGGTGAAACAGCCGAAGCGGTATTGGCGCAATCAGATTGCGTCATCATTGCGGTTCCAGTGGGTTCTGTAGATAAAATATTTCTAGAATTAAAGAAGACCTGGAATCCTAATGCGGTGTACTCAGATGTTGGGAGTACTAAAGGTAGCGTGGTTCAATCCGCAAGGGATGTTTTTGGAGTGGTTCCTGATAATTTTGTACCGGTTCATCCAATTGCGGGTGCAGAAAACAGCGGTGTAAATGCAGCTCAACTTGATTTATTTACCGGTAAGCGCGTCATTATTACCCCGACGGAAAACACCTCAGATGAAGCCCTTTGTCAGATTCGTTTTTTTTGGGAAAAACTGGGGGCAAATGTTTCCACGATGGGTATTGGTCATCATGATGCGGTCTTAGCGGCAACCAGTCATTTGCCGCATGTTTTAGCATTTGCATTAGTTCGATTGTTGGATAAAAAAGACAGTCATGATGAGATTTTCAAATATGCTGCCGGAGGCTTTAAAGATTTTACACGCATTGCCTCGAGTGATCCTAGTATGTGGCTTGATATTTGTATGAATAACAAAGATGAGATTGTTCCTTTAATTCGTCAAATAAATGATGAATTGGAAGAAGTTGCTCAATTCTTAATAGAGGGTGATTCAGAAAGTGTTTATAAAACATTCGCTACTGCTAAATCTGCCCGTCAACGTTTTTTAGATCAGTGTGATTAATAAAATATGTCCGATACAATAATTTTTACAGTACGACCAGGTGGCTCTTTGCGCGGTGAAATTCGTGTTCCAGGTGATAAATCTATCTCCCATCGTTCGATTATGTTGGGGTCAATAGCAGAAGGGATAACTCGAGTCACTGGTTTTCTTGAGGCAGAAGATGCTTTAGCTACACTGAAAGCCTTTCGGGCGATGGGTGTTGAAATTGAAGGTCCCGATGAAGGGAATGTAACGATCCACGGTGTTGGTTTAAATGGACTTAAAGCACCTGAAGCGCCTCTTTATTTAGGCAACTCGGGCACTTCGATGCGGTTACTTTCTGGTTTGTTGGCAGGGCAAACATTTGATTCAGTGTTAACGGGAGATGAGTCGTTATCTAAAAGGCCTATGCGGCGTGTTACGTTGCCATTGGCCGAAATGTCCGCACAAATAGTAACGGAAGATGATGGAACGGCGCCGTTGGCAATTAGTGGGACTTCAGCACTCACCGGTATTCATTATGAAATGCCTATTGCGAGCGCTCAAGTTAAATCCTGCTTATTGTTGGCGGGTCTTTATGCTAAAGGAGAAACAACAATAACTGAACCGGCCCCGACTAGAGATCATACTGAGCGAATGTTAGAGGGCTGTGGTTACCCTATTGAGCGGGTGGGAAATAAAGTTTCAATTACTAGCGGGCATCGCTTGAACGCGGTAGATATTGACGTGCCCAGTGATATTTCATCAGCCGCTTTTTTTCTGGTGGGTGCTTCTATTGCCGCTAATTCATCTGTTCGTTTAAATCATGTTGGTATTAATGAAACCCGGACGGGAATTATTGAAATATTAAAATTAATGGGTGCTGATATTACCTTGACCCATGAGCGCGAGGTAGGAGGCGAATGGGTTGCAGATATTCAAGTTAATTCGAGTCAACTGAAAGGGATTGAAATCCCAGAACACTTAGTGCCATTAGCCATTGATGAATTCCCAGTGTTATTTGTGGCAGCAGCTTGTGCCGAGGGTGTTACCGTATTGACAGGTGCTGAAGAGTTGCGGGTTAAAGAAAGTGACCGTATTCAAGTGATGGCCGATGGTTTACAGCAATTAAAAGTTAAGGCAGAGCCTACGCCCGACGGCATGATTATACGGGGTGGTGAAATTGAGGGTGGTGAGGTTATTTCGCATGGCGATCATCGTATTGCGATGGCTTTTGCGATTGCAGGATTGCGTTCTAAAGCGCCCATTGTGATTCATGATTGTGAAAATGTGAATACTTCATTTCCTGAATTTGTATCGTTGGCTGCTGGGTTGGGGCTTGATATTTCCCAGACAAACGAATGAATAATCCAGTCTTAACGATAGATGGTCCGAGCGGAGCGGGTAAAGGAACGGTTAGCCGTGTCATTGCTAATCAGAAGGGGTGGTATTATTTAGATAGCGGGTCTATTTATCGTTCTTTGGCCATTGCTGTGTTAGATCAATCAGTTAATTTAGAAAGTAAAGCTGAGATTGTTCAACTCGCTAAAAATATGACACTTGAGTTTTCAGGCGTTGAAGTTTTGGCTGTCAAATTGAATGGAATCGACATTACGGCGCGCTTGGCGACTGAAAGCACCGGCAGTATAGCCTCTCAAATTGCCGTAATTCCTGAGGTGCGAGCGGTATTATTACAAAAACAACGTGATTTTAGACAAGCCCCTGGGCTTGTGGCTGATGGCAGAGACATGGGGACAGTGGTGTTTTCTGATGCGAACTATAAGGTGTTCTTAACCGCTTCGGCAGAAAAAAGGGCGTTAAGACGGTATAAGCAGTTGATTGAGAAAGGATTTAATGCTAATCTAGGCCAGATAACTCAAGAGATAGAGAGTCGAGACCTCCGTGATAGTCAACGTGCCACTGCACCGTTGGCGCAGGCTGAAGGTGCGCTTTACGTGGATTCAACGGATAAAACCGTTGAGCAGGTCATTGCAGAGATTCTTTCATTTATGCTTTGAGTTTATCAGGTGGATCATAAATGCACTTAATTTAAGGTCTTTTATTAACTTAACAGAGAAATGTTTGTTTGAAGTTAAAACAAACGCGGGAAAAGAATTATGAGCGAAAGCTTTGCAGAATTATTTGAAGAGAGTCTAGCTAAGACTGAAATGCGTACAGGCTCAATGCTAATGGGTACTGTCGTTGAAATTGATAGCGATAAAGTCATTGTTAATGCAGGATTAAAATCAGAAGGTGTTATACCTAAATGGCAGTTTTTGGATGCAGACGGTGAATTAGAAGTTGAAGTCGGGGACGAAATAGAAGTCGCCCTGGATTTAATTGAAGATGGCTTAGGCGCTACATTACTTTCCCGCGATAAAGCAAAACGAAATAAAGCTTGGTTGGAACTTGAAAAAGCATTTGAAGCGAATGAGACGATTACCGGCCGTATTAATGGACGTGTTCGTGGTGGATTAACGGTTGCTATTGGTGCCTTACAAGGGTTCTTACCGGGCTCATTAGTTGATGTGCGTCCTATTAGAGACACCACTTTCTTGGAAGGGCAGGATCTTGAGTTTAAAATCATTAAAATTGATCAAAAACGCAATAATGTTGTTGTCTCTCGTCGGGCGGTTGTTGAGTTGGAATACAGCGCTGAGCGTGAAGAATTACTGAACTCATTAAAAGAAGGTATTGTTATACCGGGTATTGTTAAGAATTTAACTGATTACGGTGCATTTATAGATCTAGGTGGTGTTGATGGCTTATTGCATATCACCGATATGGCTTGGCGTCGTATCCGTCATCCTTCTGAATGTGTAGAGATCGGTCAGGAAATCCAAGTTAAGGTCCTCAAGTACGATGAAGAAAAGAATCGTGTTTCTTTAGGTATGAAACAAATGGGTGAAGATCCTTGGCAGAATATTGCTAGAAGATACCCGTCTGGTGCTAAATTATTCGGTAAAGTGAATAATCTTACGGATTATGGTTGTTTTGTTGAAATTGAAGAGGGTGTTGAAGGTCTGGTTCACGTTTCTGAAATGGATTGGACAAATAAGAATGTTAACCCGTCTAAATTGGTTCAACTGGGTGATGAAGTCGAAATTATGGTGTTGGAGATTGACGAAGAGCGTCGTCGTATCTCACTTGGGATGAAACATTGCCAAACAAATCCTTGGGAAGAATTTGGTGCATTACATAATAAAGGCGATAAAATCACCGGTAAAATTAAATCTATTACTGATTTTGGTATCTTTATTGGTCTTAGTGGAAATATTGATGGTTTGGTGCATATGTCCGATATTTCTTGGTCAGAAAGTGGCGAAGATGTAGCGCGTGATTATAAAAAAGGTGATGAGATTGAAACAGTTATATTGACTGTTGATACGGAGCGTGAGCGTATTTCATTAGGTATTAAGCAATTAGAACAGGATCCTTTCCAAGGCTTCTTGGCTAAACATGAGAAAGGTACACCGATTAAAGGTGTTATTACTGAAGTTGATGTTAAGGGCGCCGTTGTAAGAATTACTGACAATATTGACGGCTACATCAGAGCATCGGAAGTTAATCGTGACCGTGTTGAAGATGTTCGTACACACCTCAAAGAAGGTGATGAAATTGAAGCTAAATATATTGGTATTGATAAAAAGAACAAGTCAATTTCCTTGTCTATTAAAGCATTAAGTGAAGATGAAGAGACTGCAACTATTAAGAATTATAAGCAAAAATCTTCTGGTTCTTCAGTGAAGAGTGCGCCAACATTGGGTGATTTATTCAAACAAATGGATAAATAATTAAAGGCCTTATTAAGGTAGTCACGAGTTGTGGCTGCCTTGATTTTTTTAAGCGTTAAACAGGAATAGTCACTTGTGACAAAATCAGAATTAATTGAAGAGTTGTCAAAGAAACAACCGCATTTACCGCCTAAGGATGTTGAATTAGCGGTTAACTGTATGTTGGAGCAGATCAATCAATCATTGTCTTCGGGTGAAAGAATAGAAATACGTGGTTTTGGCAGTTTTTCGTTGCACTATCGTCCTTCTCGTATGGGACGGAACCCTAAAACCGGTGGTGCTGTTGCTTTAGCACCTAAATTTGTCCCGCATTTTAAGCCGGGTCGAGAACTAAAGGAGCGCGTCGATGCTTCTAAAGATAGTTATAAAATAACCTGCTGAGTTTTTCCTTCTTTTGAATCGTTAGTGTTTTTTCATTAATTTTTTATCGAAGTCTTTTTTTAGAGTCAATTTTTTTAAATGCTTCCAGAACTGCGAGTAATCATTCTCTTTTGAATCATGTTGCGGGCGTAACCTTGTGGCTAATTTTTGGGTGGATTGGAAAAAAAAGTCAATTTAGATTATAATGAGAATCATTATTAATTAGAATCTTAATTAGATTGCTTTATGATGCCGCTTATTTTCCAAAACTTAGCGATCGGAGATCGTGCTCGAATTACTGGCTTTGATAATGCAGGTCGAGCCTACCGTAAACGGTTGTTGGCGATGGGTTTAACCCCAGGGACTGAATTTATAGTTTCTCGCTTTGCGCCTATGGGCGATCCTGTTCAAATCAAACTACGTGGTTTTTCTTTGTCACTTAGAAAAGATGAGGCGCGAGTTTTATTGTTAGAAGCCGTTATAGATGCAAGTTAGCTTTTCTGTAGGTGTGGTTGGTAACCCTAACTGTGGAAAAACTACATTATTCAATGTTTTAACGGGTTCGAGGCAGCATGTAGGAAATTGGCCTGGTGTTACCGTTGAACGTAAAACGGGTGAATATCTTCACAATGACACTAAAATTGAATTGGTTGATTTACCCGGGACTTATTCATTAGAAGTGACTGATGACAGTGTGTCGCTGGATGAAAAAATAGCACGCGATTATGCGGTATCAGGGCAATCAGATTTAATTATTAATATTCTTGATGCTTCTAATATTGAACGGAATCTTTACTTAACTACGCAATTATTAGAAATGAAAGTACCTATGTTGGTGGTACTTAACATGATGGATACCGCAAAAAATAGCGGGATTAATATTAATATTGCGGCTTTGGCTGAAAGTTTAGGTTGTCCTGTGGTACCCATAATTGCCTCGACTAAACACGGTATAGGCGCATTGAAAGAGGCAGTTAATACGGCCTTATTTTCACCTCACATTCCTGATATTACCATTGATTATCATCTTAGTTTAGAACAGGCGATTTCTGAGTTGTCGGTGACTGTATCTGACATTGCTGTACAAAAATGCAATCATAATACCCGCTGGTTAGCGTTACGACTCTTAGAGGGAGATACTTTAGCCAAGCAATTGGTAGATGATGAAATAAAATCAGTGGCGAGTCAGTTAGTTCATCGGGTTGAAGAGTTAGCCGATGAAGAAGTTGATATTCTGACGGCGGATGCACGTTATAGTTTTGCTAATAAATTGAACTATCAGTGTATTAATAAAGTAACAGCGGTGTCGCGTCAGTTTTCAGATTCGATTGATCAATTGGTGCTGAATCGCTTTATGGGCATCCCTATATTTTTATTAGTTATGTATTTAATGTTTATGTTTACTATAAATATAGGCAGTGCATTTATTGATTTTTTTGATCAATTTATAGGTGTTTTTCTAATAGATGGATTGAGTGTTTTACTGCAAGAATGGAATTGGCCTGATTGGCTTATTGTATTGAGTACACATGGCTTAGGTGGCGGCATTCAGGTCGTTGCGACCTTTATTCCTATTGTCGGGTTTTTATTTTTATTCTTATCAGTGCTTGAAGATTCGGGGTATATGGCGCGTGCGGCTTTTGTAATGGACCGTTTTATGCGGTTAATCGGCTTGCCGGGTAAATCATTTGTGCCCATGATTGTTGGCTTTGGTTGTAATGTGCCGGCGATCATGGCGACACGGACGTTAGAAAGTCCGCGTGATCGGATTCTGACAAACTTAATGAACCCTTTTATGTCATGTGGTGCGCGCTTACCGGTTTATGCGTTATTTGCTGCCGCTTTTTTTCCTGTGGGCGGGCAGAATTTGGTTTTTGGATTATATTTAATTGGCATTTTTGTGGCCGTTTTGACGGGTTTGATAATGAAGTGGGCATTATTTGGAGGAAAGTCAATGCCTTTCATTATGGAATTGCCGCCTTATCATATGCCCACATTACGGGGTATTTTGATCAGGGCGTGGGAGCGATTAAAAACATTTATTTTTAATGCCGGTAAAGTCATTGTTCCAATGGTTATAGTGTTAAATTTTATGAGTGCAATGGGTACGGATGGTACCTTTAGTCGTGGCAACAGTGACCAATCGATTTTAAGTGAAGTAGGGCGAGAGTTAACGCCGATTTTCGGGCCCATGGGGATTTCTTCTGATAATTGGCCTGCAACAGTAGGTATTTTTACGGGTTTATTGGCTAAGGAAGCCGTTGTAGGCACCTTAAATGCCTTATACAGCGAGCGTTCAGCGCAACTCGAAGGACGCACCATTGAACCAGAAGTATTTGATTTATGGGTAGGCATTACAGAAGCCTTTCAGACTATTCCTGAAAATCTTCTTGAAGTGGTTGACAATCTCTTTGACCCGTTAGGGCTCAACATTGGCGAAACCCAAGACCTTGTAACTGCAGCAGAAGAGCAGGAGGTTAATAGTGGAACCTATAGGGCTATGCAATCAAGTTTTAATGGCAAGGCAGGTGCATTCGCTTATTTGTTATTTATTTTACTGTATGCACCGTGTGTCGCGGCAACAGCGGCAATTTATAAGGAAACGAGTTTGGCTTGGGCCGTCTTTGTTCTGTTTTGGACGACGGGTATTGCTTATATGTCAGCGGTTATTTCTTATCAGTGGCTTACTTTTGATTCTCACCCGGTCTATTCAATGACCTGGATTATCAGTATGTTAAGTTGTTTCTTAGGGGTTGTTCTAATTCTTAAGATCTGGGGTAATGGGCAGTATCGAAAACCCTCGGAAGTATCACCGGTTACTGGTGATAAGGTATGATTCTGTCCGACTTACGGTACTACATAAAGGAACATAAGCGCGTTGCACTGATTGATTTAGTGAATCATTTTGATATGGATGCTGATGCGATGCGAGGAATGCTCGGAAAATGGATTAATAAGGGTAAAATTAAGAAAATGGCAATGGAGAAAGGGTGTGGTACTCAATGTTGTAAGTGTGATCCGCGGCTAACTGAATTCTATGAATGGGTTGATTTGGGTAACGCTAAGTCCTAATCGCGGCGATCAGTTTGGTTTCATTAACAATGCTTTTTTTAATTAAGGTAATAGATAAACATGATGGTCACTACGAAGTGTGTTTTTTATGATCAGGATACGAATAAGCCTGAAATAAGTCATGTGCGCGTTTAAAGTGGGTTGTTAGCTTTAAATAGATTGTGTGTCTGGGTCCAATATAAGCAATATTTCAAGTATAATGCAGCACTTTTGTCACTGAATAATTATGGCGGATTTTTTAACTGAATTACAGCGTCGGCGAACCTTTGCGATTATTTCGCATCCTGATGCAGGAAAAACAACACTCACGGAAAAACTATTACTGTTTGGCGGCGCCATACAATTAGCTGGATCGGTTAAGGGTCGAAAGGCTGCACGTCATGCCACATCTGATTGGATGGAAATGGAAAAACAGCGAGGGATTTCAGTGACTACATCGGTCATGCAATTTGATCATAAAGGTAAGATTCTTAATTTACTGGATACCCCAGGGCACGCAGATTTTTCCGAAGATACCTATCGTACGTTAACCGCTGTTGATTCTGCATTGATGGTCATTGACGTTGCTAAAGGTGTTGAAGAACGAACCGTAAAATTAATGGAGATTTGTCGGTTACGAGATACGCCTATTTTGACATTTATCAATAAATTAGATCGGGAAGGGCGTGACCCCATCGATCTTTTAGATGAAGTCGAAAAGATATTAAAAATAGATTGCGCCCCGATGACATGGCCGATTGGTATGGGCAAGCGATTTAAGGGTGTCTATCATATTTATAACGATGCAGTACATATATTCACTCCAAATCATGGCGGAAAAGTTGCTGAAGGTACCATTATTGAGGGGCTTTATAATCCAGAGCTTGATGTACTCGTTGGTGATCAAGCCGATGAATTACGTGAGGAAATTGAGTTAGTAAAGGGCGCAAGTCATGCTTTTAATCTGGATCAATATTTACAGGGAAAGCAGACGCCGGTTTTTTTTGGTTCTGCAATTAATAATTTTGGAATTAAAGAGTTGTTGGATGCTTTTGCTGAATATGCACCGATGCCTCAGAGTCGGCAATCTATCCAACGGACAGTGGAATCCTCAGAAAAGGATTTTACTGGTTTTGTTTTTAAAGTACAGGCGAACATGGACCCGGCCCATCGTGACAGAGTCGCATTTATGCGGGTTTGTTCGGGGCAGTTTAGTAAAGGTATGAAAATGAATCATGTTCGCGTAGGTAAAAATATTCAGGTCGGTAATGCCATTACTTTTCAGGCGGATAGCCGTAAAAATGTAGAAGAAGCGTTCCCAGGGGATATCATTGGTCTTCATAATCACGGAACCATTCAGGTGGGTGATACTTTTTCACAGGGCGAAACACTCAAATACAGTGGTATACCTTTTTTTGCGCCTGAATTATATCGTAAGGTTGTTTTAAAAGACCCATTGAGAACCAAAGCCTTGCAAAAAGGTTTAGCGCAGTTAACGGAAGAAGGAGCTACACAGTTATTTAAGCCACTTAGGAATAATGACCTGATTTTAGGTGCTGTAGGTGTGCTCCAGTTCGATGTGACTGCGTTTAGGTTAAAGGGTGAATATAACGTTGAATGTGTTTATGATACGGTGAGTATTTTTGGCGCTCGCTGGATTACTTCGGATGACGCTGAGCAGTTAGCGTTATTTAAGAAAAAGGCTTTTGATAACTTAGCCGAGGATGGCGGTGGCTATTTAGTGTATTTAGCCAGTAGTCGTGTTAATTTGCAGTTAGCAGAAGAGCGTTGGCCAGAAATCAATTTTAATGCAACGCGTGAGTTATAAGGAAGGGGCTTTTGGGGTCACTTAATCACTTGAGCTTGTTGTAATATTTTGCGTAAAGTTGCAATGCGTTTACGATTAACCCCTAAGTCACTGTAACCGACTCTAGATGCAGAACGTACGTCAATGGTTTGGTTTTTTTCATTAAGTAATAAGGTTATATCATCTGTAAATCGAAAAATAAGACTGGTTACTTCGGCTTGAATGAGATCGTTTGTAACTTCTTTTATTTGCGTGCGCGGTTGCTCTTGGAGGACTTTTAAAATGAATGGCCAGGCTGTTGATGCATTCATTTTAAGTGTAAAGGGTTCTATGAAGTGCCCGGTATCTGAGGGCGAGGCCTTGCTGGATACACAATTAGGGCTGTTAGGGCATTGACTTAATTGTGAGACGTTTTGTGCGCGGGTTTGTGACGGCGTTGACATAGTGACTAAAAAAATAATTATTAAGGCGTAAGAGAAATGGATGCTCATCAGTAGAAGAGTGGCTCAGCTAAGAAAAAGATTACCTATTCAGGGTGTCATTTATATAATTGTTTTTAATATAAACCATTTTTGTGGAAATTAGAATTACTAAGGAGTCATTCTCTTATAGTTTGGAGCAGAAAATAACTACGGAGGTTGTTTTTTGCATTTCTATCTGGCTGATGTCGCGCTTAACCTATCCTATTACGGCCTTAAAGCAGAATAGATACGAATTGTTAGCTTAAAAATATGCGTAATCAAATAAATCGGAAGGTATGTGTTGCACCGATGCTCGATTGGACGGATAAGCATTGCCGTTTTTTTCATCGTTTAATTTCCAGACACACCGTACTCTATAGCGAAATGATAACGACCAATGCGTTGTTGCGAGGGAATGCGGCTGCGTTTTTAGCCTTTAATCCTTGTGAATCACCGCTTGCATTGCAGTTAGGAGGGTCTGATCCAAAGGCGTTAGCTGAGTGCAGTGTTATGGCTGAAGATTTTGGCTATGATGAGATTAATCTTAATGTAGGTTGTCCGAGTGACCGGGTGCAAAATGGTCGTTTCGGTGCTTGTTTGATGGCAGAGCCTGAAACGGTCGCGGAATGCATTTTAGAAATGCAACATAAAGTTAACATTCCAGTAACGGTTAAAAACAGAATTGGTATTGATGGCAAAGAAACCTATGGTGATTTGTTAGCTTTTATTGAAACAGTTGCAGGAGGCGGGTGTGAGATTTTTATTATTCACGCACGGATTGCGGTTTTAAGTGGTTTGTCACCGAAGCAAAACAGGGATATTCCGCCTTTACAATATGAATTTGTAAACCAGATTAAGGCGGCGTTCCCTGCCTTGGAGATTATTGTTAACGGTGGGGTTAAAACGTTGGATCAGGTGGATTGTCATTTAAAAACCCTTGATGGAGCAATGATTGGTCGAGAGGCTTACCATAATCCTTATTTGCTTTCAGGTGTGGACTCCCTTTTTTATCAGGAGGAGGCTGTTTGTTTAACGCGCCATGAAATTATTGAAGCGATGATCCCTTATATTCAAAAGCAATTAGCGATGGGTGTTCGTTTGAATCAAATAACACGTCATTTATTAGGCTTGTTCCACGGTGAACCCGGTGCCAGAAAATGGCGGCGTTACTTAAGTCAGCATGCACATGAACAAGGTGCAAATGAATCTGTTTTGTTAACGGCTTTAGATTTTGTCTGATTGAAAAGGACGTTATAATAAATGATTTATTTACCCTTATCCTTAAAATAAAGTTGAGAAACCTCTATGGAAGATTATTTTTCAAAAATCATTGAATCGGTAGGTGAAGACCTTGACCGTGAAGGATTGGTTGATACCCCAAAGCGTGCTGCAAAAGCATTTAAGTTTTTAAATAACGGCTATACTAAAAACCTTGATGAAGTCCTCAATAATGCTGTTTTTGAGGCCGACACTGATGATATGGTTATTGTGAAGAATATCGAAATGTATTCTTTATGCGAGCATCACTTATTGCCTTTTATTGGTCAGTGTCATATTGGTTATTTACCGAGTAAAAAAGTTATTGGATTGTCTAAAATAGCGCGTATTGTTGATATGTATTCACGGCGAATGCAAATTCAGGAGCGGTTAACTAAACAAATTGCAAGTGCAATCGGTGATGCAATAGATGCCCGGGGTGTTGCGGTCGTTATTGAGGCTAAACATCTTTGCATGATGATGCGAGGTGTCGAAAAGCAAAACTCAGTCATGACAACTTCAGTCATGACCGGTATTTTCCGAGAGGAACTCAATACTCGCATGGAATTTTTGAATTTAATTAAAGACCGGTAGAACGTTTAGTTTTTTGGTGTGATGTCACTAGTCAGTTTGCGGGTATTTTAGTCAGCAATTAAGGGTGAGAGGAATTTAAATGAAAAAAACGGTTATGGACTCTTGGGGGGATCAACCGCCAGAAATACGCTGTGTTAAAGCGGCTGAAGTTGGTGAAGGTGTGATCGATGAGGCGACGTTCATGACTTTAGAAGTTGATGAGTTATTTGACGCCGTCAATTATGCAACCACTACTTTTGGGCAGGCTGTATTATATCGATCGTTAATTCAGCCGGAGGACTCCTTTTGTGCAGTTACAGATAAACAAGGTGCTGTTAGTGAAATTCAGGAAAACAGCGCACTAAAAGAAAAAATAACCAACACTATTGAGCAAGTCAAGGAGCACGAGGATCGATTGTTACAATTGTTGTATGGTCGATTTTCAGGGTTGTTGGGTTCAAGCAATGAAGATAATGTAGTTGATGGTTATGGTTATATGCCGTATCGGACAGGTACACGAGCGATATTACAATTAGTGGATAATATTAACCAGATGCCTGCTGTCGATAATGCTTACCTGAATCATTTATTTGACACCATAAAATCTTTTTCACAGACGCGTCAATATTCGTTGATGAAAGGCCCTGTGTATGTGAAAGAGCACTCTATTCAGTCTAAAAAAGACCGAGCAGGTTCTTTGATGCCGGCAATGATTTTTAAGCCAACATTGCTTAAACCTCTTTTTATCGTTTTGATGTTTATTATTAGTTGGTTAGTAGGTCAATTTAATCCTTTGAATGCCAGTGACGCAGCGTTTAGCTTAAGTTTTGACCCTTCGTTTTATATGATGCTTTTACCGCTAGCCTTGTTATATATACCGGTGATAGGCGCGTTTGATCGAGATCATTGTATTTATCCCTTGCGCGATGAATTTAGGCGCTCTGATAATGTTCAAAAAATGTTAGATGCTTTGGGCCAATTAGATGAATTGCTTTCGTTTATTAAGTTAAAAGAGGATTATCCGTCGGCAATGGTCATGCCGCAAGTTGTGGATAAAAAACACTACGAAGTAAGCCTAACTCAAGCAGTTAATCCTATCTTAGGAAAGACGGTTCATGATTATGTTGGCAATGATTTTAGTTTGCAGAAAGAGAGGCTGGCATTTATAACCGGACCGAACAGTGGTGGTAAAACAGCTTTTTGTAAAACGTTAACTCAAATTCAATTGCTTACGCAAATAGGGTGCTACGTCCCTGCGAGCGTCGCAACATTAACCGTCGCGGATCGGATCTTTTATCAAGTCCCTGTGATTAGTCAGTTAGATGATGGTGAAGGGCGATTTGGTACTGAACTTAAAAGAACCAAGGGTATTTTTTTAGCGTCAACAGCAAAAAGTTTGGTAGTTTTGGATGAATTATCAGAAGGGACTACTTTTGAAGAAAGAATTGAAACCGGACGCAATATCATGGGTGGGTTCTTGCAGAAAAGTAATGGTACTATTTTGATTACTCATAATCATCAATTGGTTGATGATTTTTTTCAGCGTGGTATCGGGTTACCTTGTCAGGTTGAATTTAAAAATGAAGAACCTACCTTCAGGTTGATTTCTGGTATTTCACGAAATAGTCATGCGGACCGCGTTGCTAAAAAGGTTGGTTTTTCTAAGAGTGATATCGAGAATTACCTAAAACAAGATAGTAATCAATAAAATAGTCACATAGATGTTGCTTTTGTTATTTGCAGAATTGCAATAATTTAGAGTCATACTATTTTTTCATAAATTCAGCGGTATTTATAATTTCCTTTGTTAGGGCGTTATTTTATGCTTAATTAATGAGAATAGAATGGGATGAGTTGGAAAAACAAAATAAATGATGACGCAACGGTGCTTGTCGTTGATGATGCTATTGAGAATATCATGATTATCGAAGCATTATTAGAGCAAGAGTATTGCATTCTATCTGCAGAAAATGGCCAGCGAGCAATTGATATCTGTCTCAGTTGGCCCCCACCCGATTTAGTTTTACTTGACGTTATGATGCCTGGCTTGAGTGGCTTTGATGTTTGTCGTCGTTTAAAGTCTGACCCTAGAAGTGCCAAGATTCCTGTTATTTTTGTGACCTCTTATTCTGATAAAGAAGCAGAAGCGCAAGGGTTTAAAGAGGGCGCTGTGGATTTTATACCCAAACCTATTGATAACAATGTTCTTAAAGCCAGAGTGAATACGCATATCAATTTATCGAAAACGGAGCGATTGTTAGAAACAAAGGTGCAACAACGCACAGAAGAGTTAGTGCAAACCCAGTCGGAAGTATTGTATGCATTAGGGCGTGCAGGTGAGTATAAAGATAACGAAACCGGGGCGCATGTGCACAGAATGAGTCGTTATGGCAACATTATAGCGAGTAAAGTAATTAAAAATAAAGAGTGGCTGGAATCACTTTTAATAGCAGCGCCACTGCATGATATTGGGAAAATTGGTATTCCTGATGCCATAATGCTTAAAGAGGGGCCTTTAGATGCTGATGAATGGAACACTATGAAAACTCACCCACAAGTGGGCGATAAAATTATCGGTAATCAGAATCACTCTGGAGTAATGTTATTGGCAAAAGAAATTGCTTTTGGACATCATGAGAAATGGGATGGTAGCGGTTATCCGTTGGGTTTGAAAGGCGAAAGAATTCCATTTTCTGCACGGGTAGTCGCTTTGGCAGATGTTTTTGATGCTTTGACATCGAAGCGGCCTTATAAAGAGGCCTGGTCCGTAGAGAAGGCAGTTAGTTGTATCGATGAATCTTTTGGTCAGCATTTTGATCCCGGTTTGGCGAAACCGTTTCATGAGGCTTTACCGGAAATGCTTGTGGTTAAAGAAGCATTCAGGGATGCCACGGATTAAATTGAGTCGAGTTATGGTTTAAAATACTTGGACTTTAAATTTTTCCAGAATAGAAATTAATTTTATTAATGGCAGGCCGATCAATGCATTAGGGTCTTCTGTGTGAATTCGTTCAAACAATGCAATCCCTCTTTTTTCCACTTGAAAGCCGCCGGCACAATGAATTGAAGGTTCAATATGGACGTACCGTTCAATTTGTTGATCCGATAAGGCTTTGAATTGGACTGTGGTTATATCCAGTTTGGTTATTTGTTCGCTTGTTGTCGTATTAAGAACACTGATACTGGTATAAAATTTAACCTCTTGATTAGCGCATAATTTGAGTTGGACGATATTGTTTTTAACGGTACCAGGTTTTGTTAATTGTTGGTTGTTTAACATAGCAACTTGGTCAGAGCCAATAATTAGATGATCTGGGTAACGGGTAGCTACCGTTTTTGCTTTGATTTTGGCGAGTGTTATGGCGAGTTCAGCGGGTGTTTTTTCAGCGTAATTTTGTTCATCTACCATGGGTGAGGCAATACTAAAAGGTAGATGAAGGGTCTCAAGTAATACTTTTCTATAGATTGAACTGGATGCTAAAACAATTTTATGCATCGGTTTCCCCAACAAATTGATTAATAAAGGAATTGACGATCTTAGCCAATAAATATATGATTGTATAGTTATGTTAGATCGAATCCCTGAATATGTAAATCCTTTGTCTTTAGCGGAAAAACACCGTGAATATAAAGGTGAGCTTAGTATTTTGTCGATGCAGCGGTTGTCTGAACTCCTTATCAATAGTGACGGGTGGGTGCATTTTCAGTTGCTTTTTTCAAAGCAAGGCAAATTAGCGACGATAACGGGTGAAATTGAAGCTGAAGTCTATCTTGAGTGTCAAAATTGTCTGGGTGCTATGGTGCATGTTGTTCGTAAAACTGTTCAATTGGGAATTATTAATTCAACAGATGAGATTAAGCAGTTATCGGATCATTTTGAACCGTTGGTACAGAGTGAAGATAAGATAGCGTTTAGAGAAATTGTTGAAGATGAAATTATTTTGTCCATTCCAGATATTCCTAAACACACTGAGGTGTGTTTAGGGCAGTCTTTGGGAAAGACGGAAGATGAACTGGAAAAGGGTGTTCAAAAGGAATCTCCTTTTTCGATATTAAAAGATTTAAAAAAAACCGGAGTATAGAAATGGCTGTTCAAAAAAGTCGCAAAACACGTGCTAAACGAGGTGATCGTAGAGGGCATGATAGTTTGACTGCAAAAACATTAACACAGGACCCAATGAGTGGTGAAATGCATTTACGTCACCATGTTAGTCCTGATGGTTATTACAAAGGTCGTCAAATCATTTCGACTACTGAAGAAGATTAACAGTAATGACATTTGCAGCCATTGACGCCGTTTTGCGGGGTCAGTGGCTGTTGTGCATTTGAAATATAGATAATTGAAATGTATGTTTGTTTGATTATGAGTGAATTTCGGAGTTATTTGTGAGTATTGGTTCAACAATTGCTATTGATGCTATGGGGGGAGATTTTGGACCCGAGGTAACAATTCCTGCGTCGTTACAATGTCTTAAAGACAATGTGAATTTAAGATTGATTTTCGTGGGTAACGAAACGGTTATTAGAGAACATTTAGAAGCGCAGGGGCATCAGGATTCTAAGCGAATCATAATACAGCATGCATCTCAAAAAGTTGAAATGGATGATTCACCCGCAAAAGTGCTTCGTACCAAGAAGGACTCATCAATGCGTGTTGCTATTAATTTAGTTCGTAGCGGTGAGGCCGATGCCTGTGTGAGTGCTGGGAATACGGGTGCATTAATGGCTACCGCTCGATTTGTTTTGAAAATGATCCCTGGTATTGATCGTCCCGCTATTATCTCAACCTTACCTTCTGTGTTTGGGCATACGCATGTGCTTGATTTAGGCGCTAATGTTGATAGTAGTGCGGAACATTTATTTCAGTTTGGTGTCATGGGTTCAGAATTAGTTAAAGCTATTGACGGCATTGATCATCCAACCTTAGGCCTTCTAAATATTGGTGAAGAGGATATGAAGGGTAATGAACAGGTTAAAATGGCGGCTCAGTTATTTGAAAATTCAGACTTGAATTATATTGGTTTTGTCGAAGGAACAGCTTTAAATGCGGGTTCAACGAAGGTGGATTTAATTGTGACCGATGGTTTTGTTGGTAATGTTGCCCTTAAAGCTATAGAAGGAGCGGCTAAAATGATTGGCCATGCATTGAAAGAGGCTTTTAATAAGAATTTGTTGACAAAATTAACAGCGGTACTTGTAATGCCTGTCTTGAGTAATTTTAAAAAGAGAATAGATCCGCGGCTGTATAATGGCGCAACATTTTTAGGTCTTCGTGGCACTGTGATTAAAAGTCACGGTGGAGCTGATGTGGTTGCATTTGCTAATGCAGTTAAAATAGCCGAGGTTGAAATAGCACAAGATATTCCTAAAAAAATAAGTGAGCGCGTGCAGCAGGTTTTGGCTGAGAGGAAACATTAATGACTTTTTATTCGCGAATCGCTGGAACGGGCGGTTATTTACCTGAAGAAATTCGTAGCAACGATGATATTTCCAAAATGGTTGATACCTCTGATAGTTGGATTTATGAGCGTACAGGCATTAAAAATCGTCATGTGGCAGCGTCTCATGAAACAGCTTCTAGTATGGCCGAAGTTGTTGCTCGCCAAGCGCTTGAGGCTGCTGGAATGGACGCTCAAGAAATAGATTTAATAGTATTGGCGAGCAGTACACCTGACCGGGTTTTCCCCAGTGCAGCTTGCTTATTACAGCAACGATTAGAGATTCGTGATTGTGCTGCTTTTGATATTTCAGCGGCTTGTTCTGGTTTTATCTATGCATTAAGTATCGCGGATCAATATATTAAGTCCGGAACGGCTAAAAAAGTTTTAGTCATTGGGTCTGAGCTTAATACGCGTGTAGTTGACTGGACCGATAGAGGAACTTGTATTCTTTTTGGTGATGGTGCGGGTGGCGTTATTCTTGAGGCCTCAGAAGAACCGGGTGTTTTATCAACGCATATACATTCAGATGGGAAATATAAGGACTTGCTTTACTTGCCAAATCCACAGGCTGAAATTAAGTCTGAAGAGGATGGAAATATTGTCATGAAAGGTAATGAGGTTTTTCGTATTGCGGTTAATACCTTAGGACGAATTGTTGAAGAAACCTTAGCCGCTAACAACATGACAAGAGCTGAGATTGACTGGTTGGTTCCTCATCAGGCGAATACGCGTATTATCGAAGCAACAGCCAAAAAATTAAAAATGTCCATGGATCATGTGGTTATGACGCTTGAGAATCAGGGTAATACTTCATCTGCATCGGTGCCATTAGCGCTCAATGAAGCGGTGCGTGATGGCAGAATTAAGCGTGGTCAAACGATATTATTAGAAGCGTTTGGCGGTGGTTTCACGTGGGGCTCTGCGTTAATAAAATATTAATTTGAGGTGGGTTTTTAATGGAAGATCAACAAAGTAATTTAGCATTTGTATTTCCTGGGCAGGGTTCACAATCTATTGGAATGCTCACTGCATTAGCTGAGAGTCATGCCGAGGTTAAACAGGTTTTTGAACAGGCTTCAGAAATTCTTAGTATTGATTTTTGGAAATTAATACAAGAAGGTCCTGTTGAGGAACTTAACCAAACACAAAATACTCAGCCGGTCATGTTGGCAGCAGGAATTGCTACGTGGAAGGTATGGTGTCAGCAAACTAATGTTAGACCGCAGTATGTGGCAGGACATAGTTTGGGTGAATATACGGCTTTAGTGGCGGCAGGCGCTATCTCCTTTGAAGATGCAATTTTATTAGTTGCCGAGCGCGGGCGCTTAATGCAAGAAGCGGTTCCGCAAGGTACGGGTGCAATGGCTGCCATTTTAGGGTTAACGGATGAGCAGGTTGTGACTATTTGTGCAGCAGCAGCTAATGGTGAAATTGTTTCGGCAGTTAATTTTAATTCGCCTGGACAGGTTGTGATTGCGGGTAATACTGCGGCTGTTGAGCGAGCGATGACAGCCGCAAAAGATGCCGGTGCTAAACGAGCCCTGTTGTTACCGGTCAGTGTCCCTTCGCATTGTGCATTGATGGAATCTGCAGCGAGTAAACTCGCTGATGTTCTTAACCCCATGGCCATGATGTCGCCGGATATGACTTTAATTCATAACGTAGATGTTGCTGCCCATTCTGACTCTGAAACTATTAAGTCATTGCTTACATCACAATTGTATCAACCGGTTCGTTGGGTACAGACCATTCAATACATCCAAAGTCAAGAAGTTGAACATTTTATTGAATGTGGCCCCGGTAAAGTTTTAATGAGTTTAAATAAACGTATTGCCAAAGGTGCAAATCATTTGGCAATTCTTGATTCTTCAACCCTAGATAATGTATTGGAGACAGTGAATGACTAAACAAATTGCACTAATCACCGGAGCCAGTCGCGGAATTGGTCGCGCTATTGCAGAAAAGCTTGCGCAAGATGGCTTTTTTGTTATTGGTACTGCAACGTCGCAGAAGGGTGCTGACGCCATTACTGCTTATTTAGCCGAAAAAAATTTATCAGGGTCAGGTTGTGAATTGAATGTTGCAGATTCTGAGTCTATTGCTGCTGTTATTAAAACAATTAACGAGACTTATGGTGCTCCAACGGTTTTAGTTAATAATGCAGGTATTACGCGTGATAATTTATTGATGCGGATGAAAGATGATGAATGGGATGATATTATTAATACTAATTTGACCTCTATTTTTAGGATGAGTAAGGCTTGTCTTCGAGGGATGATGAAAGCAAGGGTTGGGCGTGTTATTAATATTTCTTCGGTTGTAGGTTCAACCGGAAATGCAGGGCAAACTAATTATGCCGCTGCAAAAGCGGGTTTGGTTGGATTTACTAAGTCAATGGCGAAAGAAGTGGGTAGCCGAAATATTACTGTAAATACAGTGGCGCCTGGTTTTATTGATACCGATATGACGCGAGAATTGGCTGATGAACATAAAGAAGCCTTATTAGCATCGATTCCCTTGAGTCGCTTAGGCGCACCTAAAGAAATTGCACATGCAGTCTCTTTTTTAGCCTCTGAGGGGGCTTCTTATGTAACGGGGGAAACCTTACATGTGAACGGAGGCATGTTTATGCCATAACTTATTGAAATAATAATTAATTTCAATAAGGGTATTGGATTGTACATTTCTTGGGTGACTTTTCTCGAAATTGACGTATAATTTAGCCGCAATTGCGACTATTCTATGAGTTCATTATGTTCTGTAGAGATAGCCTAATTTTAGAGTAATTTGAAGGAAACTTAAAATGAGTGATATTGAAGAACGTGTAAAAAAGATTGTTGCAGAACAGTTAGGTGTTAAAGAAGATATAGCAAATGACTCTTCTTTTGTTGATGATTTAGGTGCTGATTCATTAGATACAGTGGAATTAGTCATGGCGCTTGAAGAAGAATTTGAATGCGAGATTCCAGACGAAGAAGCTGAGAAAATCACGAGTGTTCAGGAAGCGATTGATTACGTCAACGCAAATAAATAAGATTAAAATATAGAATTAGCGGGTTTCATTTGAGTCCCGCTCTGTTTTTTATTGTTTTTTACAAAGATTTTAAGGTAACAAATTGAGTTCTCGTCGAGTTGTAATCACTGGATTAGGGGCTGTTACGCCATTGGCGAATACGGTTTCTGAAACATGGGATGGTATCGTTAATGGCAAAAGCGGTATCAGTGCTATTGATTCATTTGATATATCACCTTTTGCATCGCGCTTTGGCGGTGTCATCAGGGATTTGGATATCGGTCAATATATCCCGTTAAAAGATGCTAAGCGGATGGATGGATTTATCCATTACGGGTTGGTTGCCGGTTGTCAGGCGATTGAAGATGCAGGTCTTATTGTTACTGATGAAAATGCGGAACGTATTGGAGTGGCAATTGGTGCCGGTATTGGTGGTGTGACAGGTATTGAAGATTGTCATGCAACCTATGTAAAAGGTGGTCCACGACGTATTTCTCCTTTCTTTGTTCCCGGGAATATCATTAATATGATATCCGGTAATTTATCGATAAAATACGGTCTTAAAGGACCTAATTTTGCAATTGTTACCGCCTGTACCACCGGAACACATAATATTGGCGATTCGGCTAGATTGATTAAATACGGCGATGCCGATGTTATGATCGCAGGGGGTGCGGAACGTTGTACCAGTTCACCGACTGCAATGGGTGGGTTTGCTTCTGCTAAAGCACTCTCTCGGCGCAATGATGATCCAACGAATGCGAGTCGTCCTTGGGATGTTGACCGGGATGGTTTTGTATTAAGTGATGGCGCCGGTGTTGTGGTTCTAGAAGAACTTGAGCATGCTAAAAAACGCGGTGCTAAAATCTACGCTGAGCTTGTTGGCTATGGTATGAGTGCTGATGCTTATCATATGACATCACCGACTGAAAGTGGTGAAGGCGCTGCACGTTGTATGACTAATGCCTTACGGGACGCACAGTTAAATGCTGATCAGGTTGATTATATTAATGCACATGGTACTTCAACGCCTGCAGGTGACATAGCAGAGACCCAAGCAGTAAAAAGAGCACTGGGCGATGCCGCTTATAAGACGGCCGTGAGTTCAACAAAATCAATGATTGGACACATGTTAGGCGCTGCCGGTGGAATAGAGGCGGTATTAACAGCGTTAGCCATAACAGACCAAGTGGCTCCACCTACCATTAATCTTGATAACCAAGATCCTGCATGTGATCTTGATTATGTTCCTAATGTTGCAAGAAATATGGCTATTGATATTGCTGTTTCTAATTCTTTTGGATTTGGTGGAACGAATGGTAGCCTTGTTTTCAAACGTTTTTCATAAAAAATACATTTTCTTCTGATGTAATTTCTTTCAGACTGTGCTGACTGATGTACTCATTAATGGTGAAAAGAAATACAATTTAGATATAACTGATCGTGGTCTTCAATACGGCGATGGTTTATTTGAAACGATAGAAGTCACATCAGGGCGAGCAGTTTTTATATCACGTCATCTCGATCGTTTACAACTGGGTTGTAAGCAACTCTTCATTCCTTATCCTGGCGATACTGTTCTTTTAAGTGAAATTGATCTTTTGCTTGAAGGAACCGAAAGTGCCGTCCTGAAAATTCAATTAACCCGAGGGCAAGGTGGTCGAGGGTATCGACAGCCTGAAATTGTTAAGCCAACGAGAATTTTGTCGTTGTATCCCTTTCCTGTTTTTCCAGAGTGTTATAAACAAGAAGGTGTTAGAGTTAGACTCTGTTCAGGCAGACTAAGCTCTAATCCAAGTTTAGCCGGAATTAAGCACACCAATCGTCTTGAGCAGGTTTTAGCTCGCGCTGAATGGGTATCAGAATCCATACAAGAAGGTCTAATGTTTGATCAACAGGGGCACCTAGTTGAAGGTACCATGAGTAATGTATTCATGGTTAAAGACGGTATGCTCTTAACGCCTCTTTTAGTGAATTGTGGAGTCGCTGGAATAATCCGTGGAATTATCTTAGATTATGGGGCTGAAAATGGCTTTCATGTTGAACCGCAATTATTAACGAAAGAGCATTTGTACCGAGCCGATGAGGTTTTTTTAACGAATAGCATTATTGGTATTTGGCCGGTCAGTCACATAGACAATTATAGTCTTTCTGTAGGGGCGGTAACGCGTCAAATCAGTCAGTGTGTAGATCAATTAAAAACTCAGGATATTCAGTCATGATCAGGTTGATTTGTTGGTTTTTTGTGGTTTCTTTATTAACGATTTTAGTTTTTTCGGGAATAAGTTATCAAACGGCTGTTACCTCAACAATAGTTGAAGAGAGTTCACTTGTTTTTGAGATCAAAGACGGTCAATCATTATCTCAAGTGGTGGACCAATTGAAGAGGGAAAATATTCCCGTGGACGGACATTGGTTTAAAATTATTGCCTACGTTAATGGGCAGCAAGATCAATTAAAATCCGGGGAGTATTTAATAACACAAGGGATGAGATTACCAGAACTCCTAGCCTTATTTGTTTCCGGGGCATCACGCCAACATGCTATAACTTTTCCAGAAGGTTGGAGTTTCAAACAAATAAAATATACCTTGCGACAACATCCGGCAATAAAACAAACAATAGATGCGCTTACACTGCCAGAACTATTAATCTTATTAAAATGCCCTTACCCGCATGTTGAGGGTTTGCTCTTTCCGGATACCTATTTTTTTGCCAAAGGCGATTCGGATTTATCTATTTTAAAAAGGGCTTATACAAAGATGAGTCAGGTGCTGATACAAGAGTGGGAAACAAGGCACGATGATTTACCAGTAGCGAGTCGTTATGAAGCCCTAATTCTGGCGTCAATTATAGAGAAAGAAACGGCCATCCCATCTGAGCGGGATCAAATAGCGGGTGTGTTTATTCGCCGATTACGTAAGAAAATGAGACTACAGGCTGATCCGACTGTTATTTATGGATTGGGTGAAAAATATCATGGGAATATAAGGACGCGGGATCTCCTTGAGGACACACCTTATAACACCTATCGTCATAAGGGTTTAACACCGACCCCGATAGCCATGCCAGGACGCGGTGCGATACATGCAGCATTACACCCTGCACCAGGAGAGAGTTTATATTTTGTAGCCAGTGGGAATCGTCGGCATACTTTTTCTAATTCATTAGAGAGTCATAATAATGCCGTTAATCTTTATCAGAAGAAATAATCATGGGATCAGGAAAATTTATAACCTTGGAAGGTGGCGAGGGTCTTGGTAAGTCAACCAACCTCCATTTTATTAAAGATTTTTTAGAAGATAACGGACTTTTAGTCAGGGTGACTCGAGAGCCGGGCGGAACCCCGTTGGCAGAACAAATTAGATGTTTACTTTTAGAAGAACGTAGTGAATCTGTGGCAGAGCAGACAGAATTATTACTTATGTTTTCTGCCAGAGCTCAACATCTTAAGGAAGTTATTTATCCTGCATTGGCACAGGGTCAGTGGGTTATTAGTGATCGCTTTACAGATGCAACTTATGCTTATCAGGGGGGAGGGAGAGCCATTGATGTTAGTTTAATACAGCAATTGGAAATCTGGGTCCAAGGGACGTTTAGACCTGATTTAACATTACTATTGGATGCCCCCATTAATATTGGTATGAGTCGAATGAAAGAGCGGGTAATCAGCGATCGCTTTGAACAAGAACAATTTCCATTCTTTGAACGGGTGAGACAAGCTTATCTTTTACAAGCGCAAAAAAATCCGGATCGAATTCAAGTTATCAACGCCAATCAATCATTAGCCGCGGTACAAAGTGATATAGTTTCTCATTTATTATCACTACTGAAAAAATGAGCGTGTCTAGCGATATTCTTCCTTGGCACGATACGGCTTGGCAATTATTGAAAAGCTACATTTCTAATGAGCGAATTCCTCAAGCACTACTACTTACCGGACAAGCAGGGTTAGGAAAGACTCAGTTGGTAAGATTCTTTGCGCACTTGTTATTATGTGAGTCTAGCAATAGTAGTCATGATTCACCGTGTGGAAAATGCCGGTCTTGTATCCTTTTTGCCTCTGGAACACATCCTGATTTTATTGAAATTAAACCGGAATCAGCAGACAAAGACATTGGTATTGATCAGATTCGTTGGCTTTTGTCAAAAATAAGGCTAACCATTCATTATCTGCAATACCGTATTATTGTTGTTCAGCAAGCTGAACAAATGAATCGTTCCGCCGCTAATAGTTTTTTGAAAGGATTAGAGGAACCCCCTGATCGTACAGTGATTATTTTAATCACTGATCAATTATCGCTTATTCCTGCTACTGTTCAGAGTCGTTGTCAGAAAATAGTTATAGAAACGCCCACGACTGATCGTGCTCTTGATTGGTTAAATGAGAATGACACTACCGGTGATTTATCACTATTATTGCAGTTGTCTAGAAGAGCCCCTTTATTAGCGAGAGAATATGCAGAGCGTGATGCCATATCCATTAGGATGCAGTTATTTGAAAAGTTCGTTCTGTTACGGCGTAAAAAATTGTCTGTTGTCGTCGTAGCGGCATTTTGTTGTGAACACAATCAATTTGATTTAGTAGCATGGATGATTTCCTGGATTGTTGATCTTATGAAAATAAATCAAACTTCCTCGGTGGTCGGGGTAGAGAATGTTGATTTATATGATTCCTTGAAAATGCTAACAGGAGATCTAGACTTACAGCATTTATATGATTTCTATTTAGTTGCATTGGAATTACATCTGCAATTAAAACAGCCGCTAAATAAAAATTTAGCTTATGAGGGGTTTTTTATTAAATGGGCGGCTGTTTAGGAACCGGAGTTTAAATGTCAGTTCAGAGGGGCTTAGAGATATTATCAATCACTATTAATGATTTAGATGAACTGCACCGATCTTATATGCCGTTTATTATGAATGGTGGTTTATTTATTCCAACCAAAAACACCTATCCGTTAAATTGTGAATTATTTATCTTACTACGGTTAATGGATTATCCTGAGCGGATATCAATTAATGGGAAAGTAATTTGGATAACACCGGGTAATTCTGAGAACTATCGAGTTCAAGGTGTCGGTATACAATTATATAATGATACAAATAGTACAATAAAATTTAAAATTGAGAACTTTCTTTCAGGTCATTTGAATTGCATCCAAGCAACTTATACAATGTAACCTTCTAATTTTTGCGGTTACTTTTTTATGTTAATTGATTCTCATTGTCATCTTGACCGGATTGATCTTACACCTTATGACGGTCACTTTAAAAACTTTGTTTTAGCCGCACAGGAACAACAAATTGATTCGATGCTTTGTATTAGTATTGATTTGGAATCCTACCCAGCCATGTATCGGTTAGTCGAACCGTTTGAAAATATACCGGTCACTGTTGGTGTCCATCCTAATGTACAGGAGTGTCATGATCCCAGTGTTGAGGAATTAGTTACGTTGGGACAGGATTCAAAGGTCATTGGTATTGGTGAAACAGGGTTAGATTATTTTCGGAGTGAAGGGGATCTTGAATGGCAACATCAACGTTTTCGCCATCATATTCGAGCAGCTAAATTATTAGATAAACCTTTGATCGTACATACTCGCGAAGCACGTGACGATACCATCCGAATTTTACAGGAAGAAGGAGCCGCTGAAGTAGGGGGGGTCATCCATTGCTTCACCGAAGATTGGGCTATGGCTGAAAAAGCATTAGCTTTAAATTTTTATATTTCTTTCTCAGGTATTGTGACCTTTAAAAATGCACGACAAGTTCAGGAGGCGGCACAAAAAGTACCTGCAGATCGCTTTCTTGTGGAAACAGATTCACCCTATTTGGCTCCCGTCCCTTTTCGAGGTAAGCCAAATTATCCATTGTATGTCCATCACGTAGCCAAATTTATGGCACAACTACGCAATACATCGGTACAACAAATTGCAGAACAAAGTTCGCGTAATTTTCGAACCTTATTTTATAATCGCAAGGGACGGGTTTGAATAAGTTTTTGATGGTAACACTAGAATTTATAGCTTTGTTGCCTCATCGACAAGGGTTAAGGCATGCTCTAATTGATCAAGTGTATTATAGAAGTGGGGTGAAAATCGGATGCCATCTCCGCGCATAGCACAAAGCACTTGTTTATTTTGTAAGTAATTGAATAAGTGCTGCTTAGTGAGTGTTTTAGGTTTGAAGAGTACGATGCCAGAATTAAGTTGGGTTGGCGATGCACTTAATAAAAGAAGCTGTTTATGTTGTTGAATTTCAGAGGCTAAATAGCGGGCATTGGCTAAAACTTGGTGTTCTACGGTATCCATTCCAACTTCTAATAATACCGATAAACTGGCTGATAAAGCATGTATTCCTAGCATGTTAGGACTACCACATTCAAAACGTTGTGCCGTTGAGTGTGCCTCCCAAGGCTGGTTTTCATAGTCATGGGTATCTTTGATCATATGCCAGCCGAATTGGGTTAATTTAAGTCGTTTTCTAGAGTCAGGGCGGCTATAAAAAACACCTAATCCCTCAGGGCCACACATCCATTTGTGACCATCAGCCATAACAAAATCAGCTTGGTAGCGTTGCACGTCAAACTTGATTGCACCTAAACTTTGAATGGCATCAATACAAAATAAAATACCGTGTTGTTGGCAAAAGTCGCCAATCATTTCAAGGTCGAGGTGTTGGCCTGCTGCAAACTGAACGGAACTAATAGTAATAAGACGTGTATTTTTGTCGACGTTTGAAAATAGGCTAGCCTCGGGTGTTTTGTCTTGTTGTAAATCAGTTTGTCTAAATTCTACACCTTGGTTTTTAAGTGATTGCCATGGAATCCGATTGGAAGGAAATTCAATGTTGCTGGAAACAATATTATCACCTGGATTCCAGTTAAGTCCGTAAGCGACAAAAGATAAGGCTTCAGAGGTGTTTTTTACTAAGGCAATATCATTTATTGATGGTGCATTGATGAGTTGTTTTAATTGTTTTTTTAGGGTCTTTTCAATGGTTAGCCAGTGCAAATAATTTGTTGAACCGACGGCGCCGTTTTCTTGGGCAAAATTTGCAACGGCATTAACCGTACGTTGTGGCCAAGGAGCTACTGCGGCATGGTTAAGGTGAATGATATGAGTATCTAAGTGAAATTCAGGGTGTTGTGACTTAGTCATAGCCTGACTATCTTGACGATAAAAAACACGATGCAACTATTAATTAATAAGTGTTTTATTCTTCCAGGTCAATTAATTTATCCTCAAGTCCAGAAATACCAATGATGGACCAACTGTTTATATTTTCTACACGTTTGTAGTTGTTTTTGAATAAATAACGGATTCTGCAAATGTAACCTTTATTTTTAAAGTCATCAGGCCCACTAATGACTTTAGCAGAAGCATTAATAATAAAATTACTCTTATTTTGATAAACGCCTTTGGGTCGTTCAGGAAATTCAAAGGTGAATTCATTTTGATATAGTCTTTTAATGTACTGGTTGCAATGATTAAATGCGGCCATTTTTGGACTGATCGTGGTTTTTTGGGTCGTAGATGACGCTTTAGTTGCAGAAGCATCATAGGCTAATGTGATTTTATTTAATGTCAAAAAAGGCAGTAACAGTAAAAGAGCGAAGTGTTTTTTTTTCATAGCGATTCGTAATAAAATTTAAGGGCTTAGAGAAGCGATATTGATAGCATTAAAATCCTGACTACCAATTTGACATATAACCTATATTATAGTAATTGATTGCTTAGTATCTAAAAAATTATTTTGGAAATAATTGAGGGTTGATAGTGAGAAAGAGTATTTTGTTTTGTCTGTTTGTTTTGTTTACCGATAATATTTTGGCTTGTGTTGATTCTTCTTTGGATAATACGCAGAATTTTGTGAATTGTCTTAAATCTGCAGAACAAGGGGATGCGATTTCTCAATTTCAAGTCGGTGTCATGTATTCAAAAGGTCAGGGGACGGGGGTAAATAATCAAAAAGCAGTGCAATGGTTTAGAAAATCGGCGGAATCCAGCGACCAATTACAGCATATCTATCAGGGGAAGAGTTCAGTAAAAGCAGATCAGCGCGGTATTAATAAACTCATTGAGGCGTATGGGGAAATTTCTAATATTGGAACCTTTGAACACGGTGATTCTTTTGAAGACGATTCAAAAATAATTTGTTCAGGGCCTAGTGAGGATGAGTTAAGTAAAAAAAGTATTACGTTTTCTACCGAGTATTTTAATGAGGACAATCCCTTATCAACGGCATCTAGCAACTCGGATGAGCCTTTTCAGCGATTGAAAAGGCAATTGAAAGTATTGCAAATTGAGAACCGTCGGTTACAACGTCAAATTAATGATTTGGAACATAAATGTGGCAAAGAATAAATTTTTTTACCCGATGTCGAATGAAGAGAACACTTTTGACACCACTATATGGGCTGTGATGATAAGGCGTTATCGGTCTTATTAATCGATTTTTAGGCAGTTCCATGCCAATGAGCGTAGCCGTTAGCTCTTCTTCAGCGTTTAAGCACGAATGGATTCCTAATTCCAGCGCCATTTCATCGACTGCGTCGGTCATTGGGTCGAGGGTATCATGGGCTTGATTGCCTATGACAAGGACTATGGATATAACGACTCCACCTACTCGCAGGGGTACAGTAATGACTTTGCTTAGGATACACAGCCTTGGCTGAAGGCGGCAAGACTCATGAGTAGAAGTAGATTAAATAATTTTTTCATAAATAGGTTATTACTTTAATTAAGGTTGTTAATAAGTTCGATGGTTGTGGTTACTAACATTTACAGTATTATAATGACGCAATTTTTCAAGAGCTAAAAAAAGGTTGTTGCCGCTTTGTAGCTATTTAACGTTTATATGAGAAAAAGGTTTTTTTATGAGGTTGATGATGGTAAAAATACATATCAAATTATTAACTGCTATTTATTTGTTGTCATGTAGACTTAATTTAACAAATAATAATTTCTACCTTGGATCAACAGCCTACCTATAGTGACTGAGAAATGGAAAATAATAATAAAAATAAAACGCTAAGAATTACTGACACTACATTGAGAGATGCGCATCAATCGCTTTGGGCAACACGAATGCGCACGGACGATATTATCGATATTATCGATACGATTGATACGGTGGGCTATTACTCATTAGAAGTATGGGGAGGGGCTACTTTTGATGTTTGTTTGCGTTTTTTACGGGAAAACCCATGGGAACGACTCCGGCTTATTAAAGCAAAAGCCATTAAAACACCGTTGCAAATGCTGATGAGAGGACAGAATATTGTCGGCTATAAGAATTATTCTGATGACCTTGTTGAGCGTTTTGTAGGTACAGCTCATGACAACGGTATTGATATTTTCAGAATATTTGATGCTTTAAATGATCACCGGAACGTGCGTTCAGCCATTGAAGCCGTTAAGAAGAATGGTGCACATGCGCAAGGCACATTGTCATATACGATTAGTCCGGTACATACCATTGAAAAGTATGTTGATGATGCAAAAGCACAAGTTGAGATGGGGATTGATTCCTTGTGCATAAAAGATATGGCCGGGTTATTATCACCCACGATGGCTAACAATTTAGTAACGGCATTAAATAAGCACTTAAATATTCCAATTCAAATCCATTCGCATGCAACGAGTGGTATGGCATGCTCTGCTTATTTAGATGGCGTTAGAGCCGGTGCAGGGGCAATTGACTGTGCCGTTTCTTCGATGGCTGGATTTTCCTCGCAACCTCCAGTTGAAACGATGCTGGCTATTTTTGATGAAACAGAATTTGATATTAATTTAAATATGGAGGCACTAAGAACTGTCAATAAATATTTTCTTGATTTAGGGCCCAAAAGGTCTCTAGGGCGACGGGGCAATGATCCTATTATTGATTCTGAAATTTTGGTCCATCAAATTCCCGGTGGAATGATTTCAAATTTCCGATCACAACTGGAGCAGCAAGGTGCACTTGATAAACTGCCTGAGGTATTGGTAGAGGTTTCCCGGGTCAGAAAGGATTTAGGTTACCCACCACTGGTAACCCCAACCAGTCAAATCGTTGGGACTCAAGCGGTAATGAATATCATTTGTGAAGAGCGATATAAAATTGTTCCTCAAGAAGTAAAAAGTTACGTTAAAGGATTATATGGGAAATCACCGGTTGCAATAGAGGCGGCTTTTATTAAGAAAATTCTTGGCGAAGAAAAACCTATAGATTATCGACCGGCCGATGATCTTGAAGATACTTTGCCTACAGCAGGAGAGTCAATATCTGACCCAACCCTAATTACCAATGAAGAGGATATATTATCGTATTGCCTGTTCCCAGAGGTTGCTCTTGAATTCTTTAAATGGAGGGCTTTCCCAGAAAATGAACGCCCGAAAACGCCCGCTGATATTGAGTTGGAAGAACTCAATACGCCCGAGATGGTTGAATCAGAGGCCGCAGTCAATAAACAAAATCCTGAAGTTTTAAACCCCATTCTGCACCCGGATGATTACAGTGGAATGAGTACACTCATTGAGAAGGCCTCTAATCTACAATTAAATGAATTAACACTCAATAAAGGAGACTTTAATTTAACTCTACGGTCAGGTGCTATCAGCCCAGTGACTAATAGTAGCCCCTCGCCTTTATCTAAAACAACTGAGAATAAGGCTATTGAAGCACCCAAAGCTGAAGTGAGTACTGAGAAAACAAATGCCAATAATTATCCAAATACGATCGACTCAATTATGGCAGGAACCTTTTATCATGCTACAGGTGTGGATGCTGCTCCATTTGTTTCAGAGGGTTCAGTTTTAGAGGAAGGGGATATTATTTGTATCATTGAAGCAATGAAGTTATTTAATGAAATTGCAGCGCCTTCAAATTGTAAAATAGTAAAAGTGTTGGTCAGTAATGGTGAACTGATTACTAAAGGCCAGCCTTTAATGGCTATTGAATATAGCTCATAAATAGTGTCCTCATTGAGGCGTATTTCCAGTGTTTTATTTTTAATAAAGCACTGGATTAAAGTCACCTGAAGGTTGAGCCATTCCACCCCCAAAATTCTCCTGGGCAATTACTGAATTCAATGTAAATGCGCTCTCGCTTAATAGCTAATAAACTTTCTAAGCATTGACTGATTGAACTGGAAATAGACTTCGCTTGAGCCGTTGTTAGGCCTATACTTTTGCATTCAAGATAAGCTAAAGGATTAGAGGTCCCTGCAAACAGCATGTGACTGTTTTCATTAAGTTCAATTAATACATAATTTTCCGGTTTTCCTGTTTCTGCCGCAATTAATTGTGACAGTTGTTTTAGAAGATCAGGCTTTTCTAAATTATTTAAGGGTGTGTTAGTCGTTAACTTTAGGTAAGGCATGGGTCATTTCCTTTTCAGTCTATAAAGCGTTTAATTGTTATCTGTATAGTAAAACAAATCGGATTGTTTGATTTTAACGCTAGCGTAAAAGTTCAATAGTGGCTGTGGTCAGCAACGATAGTCGCTTTGAAAATTGGATAGACAGGTTAGTTTCGATTTAAAAAAGTAAGCACAAAAAGAATTATTAATTTTAGTTTTCCTGAATACGTGATTGTCTGGAACTTTTTCAAAGTTCAACTATATTTTTCTGGATTGTAGCTTTTTTAGAAGGGTTAACCCCATGTCAAAAAGGTGTGAGCGTATCTCATTCGATACCGTAGGTTATATTTTGATAGGTAGTGAAGAGTTATCTGTTTCAGTGGTAAATATATCATTAACTGGCTTTTTAGCTAATATTGAACCTACGGTCTTGATGCCAACAGTTCGTGAATTATTTCAAGGGATTAGTGAACATAAATTTATTGAGTTTAATTTAGTCGAACTCAATATTTCAGGAATCTGTACAACGGTTTGGAGTAAGACTGTAGAGGGTCGGTTTTTAACGGGGTTTGAATTTTATGATTCAAAGTACGATAGCTCAGTAATGAAGAGTAAAAGGCGGTTCTACCGGTCAGGGCGTACATTAACAGGAGTCATTGAACATAAGGGGTTGAATTACAATTTTACGACGACTAACACTTCTCCTTTAGGGATGATGGCTTTGGTTAATGGGTCTGTTGAATTTAACAAAAACGACAAGGTTCAGTTTGAAATTACGGGTAAAAAGATGTTTGGTATAGCGAAGGTTGTTTGGTTTAAATATGATGTTCAATGTGTAAATGCCTTGGCGGGGTTGGAATTTGTGACGGTTTCAAATGTGTGATTATCTGTAACTGATTTTAAATACTAGCACCATTCTTGAGGCCATGATCATTAATTTCGAAACGTTACGCTATTTTGAATTCACCCCAGTCTTGTTTTTATATTGCCTACTGGGTTTGTTAATGGGTAGCTTTTTAAATGTTGTCATTTATCGGTTGCCTGAAATGATAGTTATTGATTGGCGTCAACAGGCACGTGAGTTTCTCGATTTAGAATCCCAAAAAGAAAAATCAATTTCTTTATGCATGCCGCGTTCTCACTGCCGGCAATGTTTAAAAACTATTAGGTTCTGGGAAAATATTCCTGTGCTTTCCTGGTTATTATTGAAAGGGAAATGCAGTCATTGCAAGATCGCAATTTCTATTCGTTACCCCCTTGTTGAAATCATGACGGCAGGTTTTTCTGTTTTAATCGGGGGGATTTATGGCTTAACGGTTGAAGGGGTGCTGATACTGATAATAACCTATTATTTGATAGTCATTGCTTTGATCGATTTTGATCATCAGATTATTCCGGATTGTTTAGTTCTGCCGCTGTTATGGCTGATTCTAATCGCTGCAAGTTTGGGTTATTTAAATACGCCTTCAGGCGCTATACTGGGTGCAGTTGCTGGTTATCTAAGTCTTTGGGGTATTTATTGGGTCTACAAGGTTTGTCGTAACCAAGAGGGCCTAGGGCATGGTGATTTTAAATTAATGGCGGTTTTTGGCGCCCTGTTGGGTGCTTCCGTGCTGGTGAGTATGATCGCCCTCTCTGCTAGTTTAGGGCTATTAATTGCGCTGCCAATGTTACTAAAGAAAGCTGATTTCCAACAAGCTATCCCTTTTGGCCCCGCTATTATTCTTTCGGGTTGGGTTCATTTGCTAGCCTCTGACCCATTTAAATTCTAGGGTGGTATGACAGTATTTATTGGCAACTAGCAAAAGCCACACAATATAATAGCTGTTACCTAACCGGTAATGTTAATGCCGGACCTGAAAATTTGGTTTGACCTGACTGGATATCAAATAACTGTTTTAATAACATGAAAGTCGTTTTGCTTTGTAAATCATTGTCAGCAATATAATACCAATAATCGCGGTATGGAATTGCAAGGTGTGCCTTTTCTGGTTTTTCCCGGCTACTTAAGATTTTAAATACCGAACCTGCCGGTGTTTGGCTCCAATTAAAGGCATCGCCTTGTTGGTTCTTTGTGATAGTCACTAAACCTGCTTGGATATGTTCAATAGGGATATCAATATTTTGAGCCAGATAAAACATGATACTCAATATTGAGCGCGTTCTAATGGTGAGTTGGTTCTTTTCTTGTTTGAGAAAGTTAGTGTTTAAATTAACGAGAGCGGAATGGTTTTTGTCCAGATTAAAACCTAATAATTCGCCAAGTTTATTCATTTCAGCTATTTCATGTTCATTGTTAGCTTTAAACAAAATGCTTATTTGTGTATGGCTGTCATCAGAACCCATTTCAATGTTGCCTTGATTAAGCTGATGTTTTAATAACAGTAACAATTGTTTAAATCGTTTAAATTTAGGTTCTTGTAGTGGGGTAGGGCCGGAGGCTGTTGGGGCATTCAGAAGGTCATTGGTTCTTTCAACACACAAACCAAAAACCCGTTCGACACTCCACCCAGATTGGGTTAAAACCATGATGGCATCGAGAGAAATGCCTGATTTGGTATGTGATTGTGGGCTTGTCTGTGTAACCAACGCCGAAGTCGGGTTTAATCAAATTGCCACCCGGTGCTAGGTCAAAGCTAGAACTGACACCCAAGTTTCCGCTGAAACTCATCGATGCGGTGATGCTACTGACTTTGAGAAAATACGCTTCATCGCGGTATTTTAATCGAACTAAATTAAGTAACATCTGATGATTTAAAGTTGTGGCAATCGCGCTGTTATAGCCCGGATGAGTGTCTTTAATAACGTTAGGGCCAAAGGAGGACTGGCAGCCGGATAAAAGGATGATTGAGAGCAATAATACAAGGGTATATTTTTTTTGACACAACATAAGAATTGATAATATCAGAACAAACGTTTAATAGCGTGTAAAACTATTGGGAAATATATAAGCTTTCATTGACAGTAATTATAGCGTGATAAGCGTTGAAATAATCGTTTTGTTATAAGCGTATAATAGCTATAACAAAACTAATTTACGCCTAGAATTTTCAGATTATACCCATGTCTATTTATCTCCCCGCTAATGAGCTTACTGATGGTGAACTTGAACAGTTAATTAAAAAAGCTAATAAGGCTTACCGTTCAGGCCAACCTATTATGGACGATTCACTTTATGATCACGAGTATTTAGCTGAATTTCGCAGGCGTTATCCCGATCACAAACTACTCCACCGTGTTGAAGTAGAACCTTTTTTTTCGGAACAAAAGGTCAAACACCTAACCCCGATGTTAAGCACGGATAAGGCTTATAGTTTTGAAGATATGGAGCGTTTTTTTCTACGAGTAAAAAAAGCAGCGGATAAAATTGCTTTTAATCATAACGCTATCACGGTTCGTGTCACCGCTAAATTAGATGGTTTGGCCGCATCATTTAATAAGGGTGTCCTGGCTACCCGTGGTAATGGAGACTCTGGGACTAATGTCACACATGTTTTTGATCTGGGCGTTCAACACGTTGGCGGTGATACAGGATTAGGCGAATTAGTTTTAACATCGGAATATTTCAGTACGCACCTTAAAGATGTATTTACCCATCCGAGAAATTTCATGGTTGGGTTAGTCGGTGCGGATAGTTTAAATCAGCATGCCAAAGCCGCCTTATTGGCAGGGGCGGCTAAATTTGTTCCTTATACGGCGTTAAAAAATTGGCAAGGCACAATCAGTGAGTTGATGGCTGGTCTTGATGAAATTTGTGCTTCGGTCAAGGATTGTGGGTTTCCAACAGATGGTGCTGTGATTGATATTTTAAACCGTGAAATCCAATTGGAAATGGGTTCTACCAATCACCACCACTGTTATCAAATAGCCAAAAAGGATTTGGGTGAAAGGACCCAAACGAAGATTGAAGATATTTTTTGGCAAACGGGTCGAACCGGAAGGGTAACGCCTGTTTTTAAGGTAACACCTGTGTTTCTATCGGGAGCAACGATTAGCCGGGTAACCGGGCATCATGCCGGGAATATTTTAAAAGATAACATTGCTACAGGTGATTGTATTGAAATATCGAGAGCCGGTGAAGTGATCCCAAAATATGAGCGAAAAGTTTCTGGGGCGGGTGCGGTTCTCGTTCCAATGGATTGTCCGAGTTGTGAAAGTTCACTCGAGTGGGAAAATGATTTTCTTGTTTGTTACGAATCTAATTGTCCCGCACAATTACAGGCGAGTCTGGAACATTTTTTTAAAATTTTGGGTAATATTGATTTGTTAGGACCCAAAAGTATTGAAAAAATAATAGCCTCTGGGGTTAATACCTTAGAGGGGATTTATCAACTAGAGCAAGGAGAGCTTGAGAGGATGAGCTTTGGTCCTAAACAATCAGAAAATATTATTAAAGAGCTCAAGAGGTCGCGTACGGAAGCTGTTGAAGATTATCGTTTTTTAGCAGCCTTCGGGCTGAATCGATTGGGCCTGGGTGATTCTCGGCGTTTACTAAAACATATTCCTTTGGAGCAATTACCGGCGATGACAGTGGCTATGATGTCGGCAATTAATGGTTTTGGGGCGGTCACTGCAGAGGCCGTCGTCAGACAATTGGCACATAAATGGCCGACCATTAAATTCTTGATGGACCAAGGCTTCACTCTTGAAAAGACCTTGTTAGAAGGTGAACGGGTAATAATGAAATCTGTACTGACAGGTAAGAAAGTCGTCTTTACAGGAAAAATGCACCAGAGTAGAAGGGCCATGCAAGAGCAAGCCTTGGCACTAGGGTGTAAAATACCCGCTTCAATTTCTCAGTCTACAGATTACCTTGTTTGCGGAGAGAATGTCGGAGCCAGTAAAATTGCTCGTGCGACTGACTTTGCAGTCAAGGTGGTTTCAGAGTTAGATTGGGAAAGTCTCATTAACAGATCGAAAGAATAAATTTTATATCGAGTGAAGTATGAATACTTTTAACCGATTTTAATTCATTGTCATGGCTATTCGTCACTACTTAGGAAAATATTTTTTGTTTTGCTAGTGTGTTGATAACAAAATTCGGTTAAGATAATTCCCTGATAAATAAAAATTTATTTATTAGACAATTAGGTTCATTTTTTTAAGAAAAATAATAGAATCATCTTATCTTATAGGCTGTGTCAATACAGGTTTAAGATTATATTAAGATGGCATCAAGCTGGAATTTAGGAGAAAAAACCGTGGAATCAATTATTGCATTTGGGATCATTGCTGGTATCGCTTTTGGTCTTGTCAAAGAGAATTGCTTAGGATCAGAAACGGGTACGCATAACCCCGCTGAGGACGAAGTACCCGCTCCAAAACCTGAAGTACCTGCTCCAAAACCTGTAGTTAAAAAAGTACCTGCTAAAAAACCTGTGGCTAAAAAAGCATCGGTTAAAAAACCTGCAGCTAAAAAAGCACCCGCTAAAAAAGCACCCGCTAAAAAAGTAGCCGTTAAGAAATAAGCTCGTGAGTTTAATTTTATCTCTATTGTGATAAGTAGGTGTCTTGTTGTTTTTTATCTTTTAGAGAAACACTAATAGTATTTGTTAAACGCAGCTAATTTTAACTTGTGCCAATGTGATGGCTGGCGCAGTAGTTTTTTATGACGTTACGTTTAAGTCATATAAGTTATGCGAATTGGAATAGATTTAGGGGGAACCAAAATAGAATTGGTTGCCCTGGATGCTGATGGTTCAGAACTTTATAAGAAACGTATAAAGACACCCCAAAGCAGTTATTCTAAAACTATCAATGCCATCGGCCGTTTGGTGGTTAGCTGTGAGCGTGAATTAGGTATGGGCGGTTCGGTCGGTGTCGGTCATCCCGGTGTGATTTCCCCTGTGACTGGATTAGTAAAGAATGCGAATTCAGTTTGTCTTATTGGCAAAGCGCTACAGTTAGATCTCGAGTTTCATCTGCAACGGCCTGTCCGCTTAGCAAACGATGCTAATTGCTTTGCATTGTCTGAATATAATGATGGTGCTGGCGTCAATGTTAAGTCGTTGTTTGGTGTTATTCTGGGTACCGGCGTAGGTGCTGGTATCGTTGTTAATGGTGCCATTATTACTGGCTGTAATGCGATTGGCGGTGAGTGGGGTCACAATCCTTTGCCGTGGTTGAAACATTCTGATGGTGAGTTAATGGCTTGCTATTGTGGTCAATTCAATTGTATTGAAACTTTTTTATCAGGTCCCGGGTTTACGGCACGATTTAATGCTGAAAATCAGTGCGATTTTGATAGTAAAAGGATTGTGGATCAGGCAGCGATGGGTGATCAAGTTTCCCAAAATGCTTTTGAACGTTACTGTGATCAAGTTGCTCGATCAGTAGCGAGCATCATCAATGTGCTTGACCCTGAGCTTATTGTTTTAGGGGGCGGTATGTCTAATATTTCACCACTTTATGATCGTGTACCGGCCCTGTGGGGGCAATATATCTTTTCAGATACTGTCCATACGCTGTTAAAGCCTGCCAAGTATGGCGACTCAAGTGGTGTGCGGGGTGCAGCCTGGTTATGGCCAGAGGGCTAAGTGTTGTTTATTTCTTAAGTCGGGTGATAAAAAAACCTACCCAGCAGTGAATTAAAAAATTACCACCAGATAGGTATTAATTAAACGTAAGCGATGGGGTTAAAGTTTTTCAAATACTGCGTAACCCATCATACCTCCTTTTAGAACCAGTTTTTTTCCTTCTCGCAGAAATACTTTATAGCGGTCATAAAGTGAACGGCCAACACGTTTAATAATCAAGGTGTTGTTTTCAACAGTAAATGTTGATGTAACGGTAAAAGGTGCAGCAGCACGGTGATCAATAGCGCTTAAACTAAAATTTCCATCCGCACTAAACGTCCAGGTTTGATTTTCTTTGATTTTCTTTTTTTCAATATAACTGAACGGATTATCATCAACACGGTCAGGTTTTTTTGCGAAAAGCTTAGGCCCTGTCGCAATTAATTTCCAACTGCCAGAAAAATAGGCAGCATCTAAATTTGTTTCTTCAGCAACAGCGTTGAGGGGTAGAACCAAGGCCAATAGTAAAACAGGTAACTTAATTAATTTGTACATAGGTGATCGCTCTTTGTTTGAAAAAATAATGCAAGGTAATTCTTATCCTATCATACAGTAGGGCGTTGTTTATACTTGAAATAGAAAACTACTCGGCTGACTTTAGGGGGGTACAGGCGGTGGTTAAATACACTTTTTCTTCGGGACATAGATGTAGCCAGTTTTTGTATCACCAAAGCAGCTATTTTTAACGCCTATGGCATATAAGCCACCAATATAAGCGCAGATTATTGAATCGAGAACATCTTCGTTTTGTTTTAAGACTTGTCCTTTAAGTGTTGCAATAAAATCAGGCTCTAAATGGTGTTGAAAAGACTCTCGAACGGATAATTTAAGTATGGGGGAATGTTGAAGCAAGGTAAGGTATTTAGCTAAGGTGATTTGGCCCTGTCTCTTAATGGTAACAGATCCTTTTTTGTAAAGATGACGCTCAGTTAAGTCAAATATTTCAATCAGTGCCGGGTGTGGGTAGCATTCCAGTTGCCACAACCCTCGGTTAGGATTATTTAAATGATAGAAGCCTAATTGCGTTAAATGCTGTGACAATAAGACGCTATCCGCATTGGGATAGAGTGTCTTGTTTGTAGGATGGCAGCCTGCTTTTTTTGATCGATAACAGGTATTTAATTGTTGTTCACATAATCGCTGACCGGTTTGATTTGGAATAATAAGAGACGCATCAATGGCCAGACCTTTAAGGTTAGGTGCTTTTTTAATACACTTTAAAATCTCAGAAACAGTTTTTATACGGGGAATGACCGCGCTAATAATCAATTCATAATTAACTAATTCACCAAAGGCGATTGCTGAACTGTTTTTCTGGCAATGCCAAGCGAGATCAATGCCACAAATGAATGGGTTCTCTTTAATAACGGTACCTAATGCATGGCTGTGGTTTTATTATACCGGTCAATGTGATCGATAATTTTTTTGATCCGTTGAAACCTTTAAATCATGGATAAAACATGGAGTCTATACCAGAGGCCTAAAGCCGCGATAATTTTTGTTAGACTAGAGATTAATAGCGCGTTTGTTTTTAGGTGAATGGAATTCAATGATGGCTAAAAAAATAATTGCAATTGTAGAAGATGATGAACAGCAACGCAGCCAATATAGTCAGGCATTGCGAGCTCAAGGGTACCATGTGGATGAATATTCAAATAGAGCCCAGGCTGAAAAAATGTTTAGCGTACAACTCCCTGATTTGGCGATACTGGATATTATGCTTAATCATGATTTAGAAGGGGGCTTTGAAATTTGTCGTTTTATTGAACAAATTAAGCCACGTGAAGTTCCAATTTTATTTTTAACCAGTCGGGGCAATGAGGTTGATGAAATTTACGGACTAAACTTAGGTGCTTGGGACTATCAAACTAAACCGGTTACTTTTGAATACCTTTTGGCCCGGGTTCGTTCACTATTTAATATCAAACAGGGTTTATCTTCTGAGGACGTAGCAATATCGGCCCCTTGCCAACAATTGGGCCCGTTGGCTATTAATTCAATGACTTGTAAAGTGACTTGGCATGAGCAGGGGGTGTTATTAACGCCTACAGAGTTTGCGATGCTAAAACGATTACTCGATTGCCCAGATGGTGTCAGTTATGATGGTTTTTCAGAAGCGACGCGTCAGGGCGTTGTCGAAAACAATACGATTAACACCCATATTGCGCAGATTCGGCAAAAGTTTAAGGCAGTTGACTCTGATTTTAATGCCATTAAAACGCGCTATGGTTTTGGTTATAAATTATCATTGGAATGAAACAATATTCCTTTCGTTTACGCATCGGTCGTGGGCCATTGGTGATCATTTGCATTATTCTGTTAATGATTTTTGTGCTGGGCTATCGTTATTTTCAGGAAATGAAACTACTCCATCTTCAGGTGCAAACCGAAGCGCAATTATTGTCGACACAAGCGATTGCTAAGGTATTACATGAACGTTCTGATTTGTTCTTTTATTCCAGTGAACTGGACAATGAGTGGATAGAAAAATCATCCCTGAATGTTTTTCATTTGCCTTCGGCAATCGACCTCAATGGCCAGAATAACGATTGGAATATAGCGGATAGTTTTTCTCATCGTTATAGTGAAGACAGTGCCTTGTATGCACAAGACAGCTCTTATTCTCAGCCCTTAGCGTTTGACTTGCTATTAGGTGAGCGGGCAGAGACCATCTATGGATTTGTTAAGGTTGAAGATTCTAAATTAATCTTCAGAGATCCAATAAAATATCGACGATTAGACAACAGTGATCATATTCGCTTAATTATTAAAAAAAATGGCTTACCCCAGCGTTATGTGCTCGTGGCCGCTCAACCGGGTGAAATGACTGCTTTCGAAGTCCATGAGGATTGGCGTCACACGGTAACAGGACAACCGGAATATCAAATTAAGGCTTTTTTAGAACCCCTTGAGGAGGGTTACAGTGTTGAATTTCAATTACCTTATGCGTGGGTTGGTTTTGAGCATCGCTTAGTTGTTATGGTAGCTGATGTGGATGATTCATACTTGCGCCATGTTAAAACAGTCATTGGGACATTGCCAGAGCAATGGTCCGGTGAACTCAATCAACTTATTATCTTGTCGTACCCTTTACAAAAAATATTAGCAGGTCTTGAGCGGTTGGAAAGCACACGGATCTGTGTGGTTGACCGACATCGGCGTGTTAGAACTGCAACGCCATCGATTACGCAGACGGTCAATATTTGTGATAAAAATTATGAAAGAAGTGAGCAACTCATTAGTGCTGCATTAGCAGGAAAAAGTCAGGTCATGACTTATCAGCGCAAAAATAAACAAGGTGAAATCAATACCGTGATAGCCAGTGCAGAACCCGTTTTTCTTAAAGAAGATATTATCGGTGCGGTGTTACTGGAAAAAGACAGTCAGGATATTTTAACGCATCAACGTAAAACGATCGACCATTTGGTTTATGCCACTATTGTTATTTTTTTTGGGATAGTTTTGTTTATATTACGTTTATCTTTTCGAATTCTTCGTTTAAGTAATGAACTTAATAGCGCTATTAATTCTGAAGGTCGGTTAGTTAAAACCGATATTCAATCAGAAAAAAATGCACAAGATGATTTAGGGGATTTATCACGCGGAGCCTCTGACTTATTAGTGCGTTTAAGCCGCTATACGCATTTTTTAGAAACAATACCCAGAACCTTGCGCCATGAAATTCTTAATCCAGTCAATGCGATTAGTTTAGGCTTGCAGCAGTTAGATTCATCGCCTGAGAAGGTTGCAGAAATTGTAAAAAAAACAAAGCGCTCCATTTTACAATTAGAACTTATTGTCAGTCGATTAACAGAGGCGGCTCATATTGAGGAGGCTTTGGCGACCGATACTATGGTCAAGATCGATTTGGTATCGTTGCTTAGTGAGTATGTTGAAAATATTCAACAACTGCATTCGACGGTGCGGTTTCAGTTTTCCCAGCCAAAAGGCACGGCCTTTATAAATGGCAATGACCTTCGTTTTGTGCAACTTTTAGATAAGATAAAAGATAATGCGATCAATCATACCCGTGATGAGGGTTGTATTGATATTGCGCTGACGCGTGAGGCGGGGTTAATTTATGTGACTATCAGTAATGATGGCCCGCTTGTGAGTGGGACGGTTCTAAAGGCTCTTTTCACCGGTATTATTCCGAGCCATAAATCAACAATTGAGACCCCGCATTTGGGTATTGGGCTTTATATTGCTTATCATATTATCCAATCTCATCAGGGTCGTATTGCTGTAACCAATCGTCACGATAATTCCGGGGTGATTGTGACGTTGACGATTCCAGAAGTTTAAGGAACGCGTTAGTAGGGTATTCATCTTTTGTTCAGCATTTACCCATGAAGGCTTATACATTTAACGCCGCCAATAATGCTTAAATAAATATCACTTTGAGTTATTTATGTTTTTTGTATCAAGGTGAATTTTATCATTACTGGAGATCGATAAATGTGTGAATTAAAGTGCGGTAAACTATCAGTGCTACTGACTCTTTTTTTAATGGCCGGTTTTAGTCATGCGACTAATCCGTTAATAAATTTGAAAAACCAGCACGTTCAATCAGCAAAAAAAAATCAAGTCTATACAGACAGACCAGAAGACTGTGCCCGTGCAATGAGCCCTAAATATTTTTTGGAACAGACATCGCTGAGTAAGAATGGGACAACTTACTTTGGTAACGATAGTATTCTTATCAGCCAGCCCTTTGTTGAGGTAATAGCACGACAGGCTGAGCATTTAAGCACACACAGTGAAGTTTGTATTTTTATTGCAGGATTTAGCGACCCTGTCGGGTCGACACAATATAATCAAAAACTAAGTCTTGAAAGAGTCGATGAGGTTGCCAAAATGATGATTTACTTAGGCGTATTACCCACGCAAATAATAACAGCAGGATATGGCGAACAGCCTGATGAAAACAGTGCCATTGAATGGTCAAAACAGCGACGTATGGATGGGTATTTTAAGGGTCAGGTTTAGCCTTTACGTTTTAAGACATCTCTATGGGGGAGGTTTATTTATGTTATTAGGCATTATTTAAAAAATGCTATTTTGATTGTAAGTTCATTATTTCAACCATGAGTGATTACGTTGATTTTTCTGATCGATTACGTATATATTAAAGGATCTATTTTAATTTAATAAAATAAAAATCAATGAATATCTTAAGAATATTATGGGTTCTTACCCTTTTTTCATTATTGGGATTAAGTTCTTCAGTTATGGCAGGGTATACCTTGAACGAAGAAAGTAGCCAGATAAATTTTGTTTCCGTTAAAAAAAATACTGTGGGCGAGGTGCATACCCTCAACGGTTTATCGGGGTCTATCGACGATAACGGACAAGTGCGTATTACTATAAGCCTCGACCGTGTGGAAACTCGAGTTCCGGTTAGAAATGAACGGTTAAAAGCGTTGTTTTTTGAGACCAGTAAGTTCCCACTAGCAACGGCTGAAATAGCAGTTGATATTGTCAAAATAAATACCTTAACCGAAGGGGAAATAATGAATCAGGTACTTTCGGTCAATGTTGATTTACATGGTGTTAGGGTAGAGATACCGGTTCGAGTCCAAGTCATTGGGTTAAGTGGTAACAAATTATCGGTGACAGTTACTGAACCTGTTTTACTTGATGTCAAGGATTTTGATTTGCTTGATGGCTTGAGCGCACTTAAAACCATAGCTAAATTACCCTCAATTAGCAGTTCAGTTCCCGTGACCGCACAGTTGTTTTTTGTCGCTCAATAAATTGTAGGAAGTAGATTAATTTTTTAGTCTTTGATTGTTAGAATACCCATTGAATATTGTTTGTTGACCTCACAAGTGACATTCACCGCTTTAATATTTTTCATTATTACAATTAATACATCGGCTAACGTCTGGGTTTAATTGGCCGATTCCTTAGCTTTGGGTGTTTTTTCGAGTACTTTCTTGAACCTTATTTTAGTGCCTTGCTTCTATGTTATTTTAGAGAAAAGTAAGTTAATTGTTTTAAAGCTATGGTCTGAAAGATGTGTTTAAGAAGAGATCTGGTTTTAGTGAGGCCGGTTAGATTGAAAGGTAATTGTTTTTGTTGGTATACCCAAGCGTAAAATTGGGGCATATGGCGTATATAAATTGTGTGATATGACACAAAACAACGGCAATTTGTTTTACCTAGGGTTATTTT
>LWDU01042509.1_pt1 | contig 58831 bp, 41 predicted proteins | sample 727161 | NCBI WGS metagenome assembly LWDU01 (sample SAMN04566230, study PRJNA314399) | hydrothermal vent metagenome | isolation source: deep sea hydrothermal plume seawater | place: Mexico: Gulf of California, Guaymas Basin | collected 2004-07-11
CATCTGGATCGGGCTCTTCGCCTTCATGCTGTGGTTGGCCTAGCGCTACTGCTGTTCCAGTTGCCGCGCATGGACGGCGAACCAGGCGGTCACCACATGGGGGAACGGGGTCGAATCGACCGGTAGTTCTGCAATTGCGCTGCGCGAGACCTGTGCCACCCAGAGTGATGATTGTCGCGTGACAATGACCCGCGAGAGGTTGGCACGTGACCCCTCCGGCGGTTGAGGTTGGTACGGATAGCGGGGACGATCCATCAGCCGATAGGGGCTGTACGGTTCCTTCTTGTAGTAGCGACGGTGACTCTCGACCATTCCGACCACCTCCGTGTCGGGATGTTTCTCTTTCCAGATCTTCCAGCTGGTCAGCAGGAACGGGACCAGTTGCAGCGGCTCCCCGATGCGAGGTCCTGAGATCGCCTCGCCATCGGTGGGGCTCCACAAACTCTCCTCGCGGCGACGCCCGATGCCGAGACGATCGTGGATCAACAGGCAGCAATCGACCAGCAATCCACTCGAGCCAAAGACGAGAGGCTCCTGCGGCGCCACCAGCGGTCGCTGAAACACGGTGCTGGTCTCGGAGAGTGGATGATAGATGACACAGATCGGCACCTCACCGAGAGTGTCATTGATCACCTCATGCCACTGCAAGATTCTCAATGGATAAGCTCGGGGTTTCCCATCGATGAAGACTCCGATCACTTCGCTGGAAGGGATGAGGAATCGGGTTCTGAAATTTGTCGCCAGATCATCGACTTTATTCACGTCCCAGATGGGTGGGGTGTCGATGGGAATCACTTCCTCTGGAGCTCCAAATCGCACCAGGGTTGGATCGGAACGAAGTGAATCGGACAGCTGGAAGCCATTGGTGATGAAAGCGTCTGGACCGAGTCGTTCTCGCTCCTCGATCGATTTCAGCAGCGGAGGGATCCGCCAGGCGAGTACCGCACCACAGAGCAGAAACAAGAGCCCCAGTAACCACAAGGGAGGTCTCAGCGACGGAGCGGGGGAGGGGCGAGAATCGGTCATCCGCGCAGGCTCGGATTCGCAACCAGAGCTCCGAGCACGATGGGGAGGTAGATGATGCTGGCAAAGAAGAGTCGACGAGCCGAGACCCGATCGCGCTGATTCGCCAGTGCCAGAGCACGGGTGGTCATGAAGGCACCCAGTGCCACGGCGATCCCCAGGTAAATCACCCCTGCGGCGCCGGACAACACCGGTATCAGGCTCACCGCACAGAGGAAGAGCGACCACGTCAGGGCGGCTCGGGAGGTACGGTGCCCCTCGGGGTCGATCACCGGTAGCATCAGGAATCCGGCCTTTTCATATTCATCGCGGTACATCCAGGCGATCGCCAGGAAGTGGGGGATTTGCCAGGCGAACAGGATGCCGAAGAGGGACAGCCCCACCGGATGGAACCAGGGAGCGCCCGCTCCGCACCACCCGATCAGTGGAGGAAGCGCGCCGGGTATCGCACCGATCAGGGTATTGAGAGATGTACGCTTCTTCAGTGGTGTGTAGATCAGCACGTAGAGAATCAGGCTGCAGACTCCAAGGATGGCGGCGAGTCGATTCCCTGCCAGATACAGTAGCGCAGTTCCGCTCACTCCGGTCACGACGCTGTAGACGAAGATCACACCTCCGCCGATCCGACCCGTGGCTGTCGCTCGATGGGCAGTACGTTTCATCAATCGATCGGATTTCCGTTCCCAGAATTGATTGAGAGCATTGGCCCCAGCCGCGAGCAATGCGGTTCCCGCCGACAGTCCGAGCATCTGCAGGATGCGGTCGAGTATTTCGGGAGTGGTGAGGGCTCTGGTATATTCCCCGGTGAAGGGCCATGCAGCGCCGACGCCGAGAGCTGCGGTGATCACCACCAGCAACGAGAGTCTCGGTTTCGCCAACTGGTACAGATCGGAGACGATTCCGGGATCGGCCTGGGGCAGGGCGTCAGGTTCTTCCGGGGGCTCTTTCACTTCCACTACACTCTTCTCCTCTTTTCCCGGGGACCGGGAGTCCTGTTGATCAGGGAGAGTGTAGGGCCTGGCAAGATGGGTCACCACCGGAGCCGAGAAGCGGGTCAGGATTGCTTGACGAACCTGCACAATCGGGTGAAACTAATAAAGAGTACATTTTTGGTCCTGATTCGTAGGATCTGTATCTGGACCCATGCCTGGGCTTGGGCCGTCAATACCCATCGATTCGCTCCCGCAGAGGGAAGGGGGATCCGATCTTCAAGATCACAAGACAAACCGATTATGGGGTCTTCATCCTGACCTCGATGGCCAAGCGTCTGGAGAGTGGTGAGGGGTACAAGCTGGTCTATTCTGCGCCCGAGATCTCGACCTTGACTGGCCTCGCTCTGCCCAACGTGAGCAAGATTCTCAAGGCGCTGGTGCGTGGCAATCTGCTCGAATCGCGGCGCGGTGCCCGGGGAGGATATCGCCTCGCGAGGGATCCCCACTTGATCACCGTGCAGCAGATGATCGAGGCTTTGAATGGGCCCATTTCCCTGACGGAATGTGTGGATACCGGCCCGGGAGAATGTGGCATCGGATCCCTCTGCCCACTCAGTTCGAACTGGAAATTCATCAACGACAGGATCCGAGTAGCACTCGAGTGCATCACACTCGACCAGATGGCCGTACCCGGAGGAGTACAACTCGCCGCGGTCTCTGCGCAGAGCAAGGATTTCCAGGAGGAGACGGATGACTGAAGCCGATGAACTGAGAGAGTTCGCTGATCGTGAATACGAGTTTGGCTTCGTGACCGATGTGGAATCGGATTCCCTTCCACCCGGCCTCGACGAGTCGACGATTCATCAGATCTCGAAACGCAAGGGTGAACCGGACTGGTTGCTGGAATATCGACTCAAGGCATTCCGCCATTGGCTGACGATGGAGGAACCCTCTTGGCCCAAGGTCGAACGAAACACCATCGATTACCAGAAGATCATCTACTACAGTGCTCCCAAGCCGAAGAAGACTCTCGATAGCCTCGATGAAGTCGATCCTGAACTGCTCGAGACCTTTGAAAAGCTCGGAATCTCACTCGATGAGCAGAAGAGGCTGAGCGGAGTCGCAGTAGATGCTGTATTCGATAGCGTCTCGGTCGCCACGACCTTCAGCGACAAACTCGCAGAACTGGGCATCATCTTCGGTTCCTTCTCGGAAGCTGTGAAGGAGCATCCCGATCTGATCCGCCAGTATCTGGGATCAGTGGTGCCGTACACCGATAACTTCTTCGCGGCGCTCAATGCTGCGGTCTTTTCCGATGGGTCCTTCTGTTACATCCCCGCCGGGGTCCGCTGTCCGATGGAACTTTCCACCTATTTCCGGATCAATGCTGCAGGAACGGGGCAGTTCGAGAGAACCCTGATCATTGCAGACGATCAGTCCACCGTCTCCTACCTCGAGGGTTGTACTGCTCCGATGCGAGATGAGAACCAGCTCCACGCCGCAGTGGTGGAACTGGTTGCACTCGAGGGTGCGACCATCAAGTACTCGACGGTGCAGAACTGGTACCCCGGAGATGCGGATGGGGTGGGCGGAATCTACAACTTCGTGACCAAGCGAGGGCTGTGCAAGGGGAAACGTTCGAAGATCTCGTGGACCCAGGTCGAAACAGGATCGGCGGTGACCTGGAAGTACCCATCCTGTGTATTGCTGGGAGATGAATCGGTGGGAGAGTTCTACTCTGTAGCCCTCACCAACAACATGCAGCAAGCCGATACCGGGACCAAGATGATTCACATCGGCAAGTCGACCAGTAGCACCATCATCTCGAAGGGTATCAGCGCGGGTCGTGGACAGAACACATACCGTGGTCTGGTCGATGTGAAGAAGGGCGCCACTGACGCGAGGAACTTTTCTCAATGCGACTCGATGTTGCTAGGGGATCGCTGCGGAGCACATACCTTCCCTTACATCGAGGTTCGAAATCCGACCGCCAAGGTGGAGCATGAAGCGACAACATCGAAAATTGGCGAAGATCAGATCTTTTACTGCAACCAAAGAGGAATATCGACCGAGGACGCGGTCTCGATGATCGTCAATGGATTCTGCAAGGAAGTATTCAGTGAACTACCGATGGAGTTCGCAGTGGAAGCACAGAAATTACTCGCGGTGAGCCTCGAGGGGAGTGTCGGTTAGATGTCAGGGAAGAAGGAAAACAGCATGCTCGAGATACATGGCCTTTGCGCCTCCGTCGAGGGGACCGAGATCCTCAGGGGAATCGACCTCGAAGTGAAGGCGGGGGAAGTGCACGCCATCATGGGACCGAACGGATCAGGCAAGAGCACGCTCGCAAACGTGCTCGCTGGTCGAGAAGAATATTTGGTGGATGCGGGAACTGTTCAGTACAACGGGATCGACTTGCTGGAACTCTCTGCGGAAGAGCGTGCCTGTGAGGGTATCTTTCTGGCATTTCAGTATCCAGTCTCGATTCCAGGGATTTCAAATGCTTACTTCTTACGATCTGCTTTGAACGCGATTCGTCGATACCGTGAAGAATCGGAGATCGACGCGGTGGACTTCCTCGAACTGGTGAGATCCAGGATGGATCTCGTCGGGATGGATGAGAAGTTGCTCCATCGATCCGTCAATGACGGATTCAGTGGTGGTGAAAAGAAGAGAAACGAAATCCTTCAGATGGCGGTTCTCGATCCGACTCTTGCGATCCTCGATGAGACGGACTCCGGGTTGGATATCGATGCCCTTCGTATCGTTGCTGAAGGGGTCAACAAACTGCGCAAGCAAGAGAGGGCGATCATCGTCGTCACTCATTACCAGCGCCTCCTCGATTACATCGTTCCCGACCAGGTTCATGTTCTTTCTGAAGGGAAGATCGTTCGATCAGGAGACAAGTCGTTGGCACTGGAATTGGAAAAAGAAGGCTACTCATGGCTCCAGGCGGATGACGCCAGGGCCGGGAACAACGCCTAGGAGGTGACGTGGTGGCGGAAACCTGGAGTAAACAGGTACAAACTAGCAGCCTGACCTTCGATGATCAGGGCACTGAACTGAAGAGGCGACGGCAGCGAGCGCTGGAACAGTTCGAGCAGCATCGATTCCCCGGGCGCAAGCACGAGGAGTGGCGATACACGCCCCTTTCGCGCCTCGCCGCTGGACCCTGTGCACCACTGCTGGAGAGTTCTCAGGAGATTCCGTTCTGCCCCGATCTTCCGGGCGACATGCTGGCCAAGGTGGTGATCGTCAATGGTCTGAGTCGATTGCCTTCCGCGATCCGAGTTCAATCTCTCGCCCAGCTGAGACACTCCGATCCGGACCAACTGGCGTCTCTGCTCGATCTGTACTGGACTCAGGACTCGCATCCTTTTCACGATCTCTCCGATGCCTTGCTGGATGACGGAGTGCACATCGAAGTGGTGGAAGAAGGAGCCAAGATCGATGCACCGATTCACATCCTGCATGTCCTCGATGGACAGGCTCGAGCGGGATCGGCACATGTGACCGGCTTGATCCAACTTGCCGCTGGGGCTCAATTGCAACTGGTCGAGGAGATCCGATCGGTAGGGGAAGTTCTTGGCAATCTACGCTGGGGGGTCGGTCTCGATCCACGGTCCATCTTGAAACGGGTTCGCGCTTTTCGTCCGGAGTGCGCTTCGATCTATCATGGAACCCGAGTGGTTCAGCAACAGGACTCACGCTTTGAGGATCTGTTCTGTTCCTCAGGCGGAGAACTGATTCGAAATGAACTGCATGTGAGTCACGAGGGAACCGGTTGCCACTGCGACCTGCTGGGAGCGTATGCAGGACGTGGCAAGAATCACCTCGACCACCACACCACCATCGATCACAAGGTAGAAGATTGCACCAGTAAAGAGATTTATCGTGGGGTCCTGAGTGATCAGGCGCGCGGTGTTTTCAGCGGCATGATTCATGTCCATCCGGATGCTCAGCGCACCGACGCAAAGCAATCGAATGACACCATCTTGTTGTCAGAAGGAGCAGAAGCGGATACCCGGCCTCGGTTAGAAATCTATGCCGACGACGTGAAGTGCACCCATGGGGCAACCATCGGTGCACTGGACGAGGATGCCATCTTCTACCTTCGATCGAGGGGAGTCTCGCCCGATGAGGCCCGGAAGATCTTGGTTCGAGCATTTACATCGGTAGTGTTTCACGGGCTGGAAGATCGACAGTTGAGTGATTTTATCGCAGATGAGATCCAGCAGTCGATCGATCCTCAAGGAACTGACCACGAATGAATCGAACTCCTCAGACCAACGAGTCCTGTCCATCCTTCTCTCACTTGGATCCGATCCGGAGAAGATTCCCCTGTCTGCAGCAGGAGATCCATGGGAATCCGCTGGTCTATCTCGACAGTGCTGCCACGACTCAGAAGCCGACCCAGGTGCTGCAAGCGGTGGAGTCCTTCTACCAGGAGGACTGTTCCAATGTGCACCGCGGTGTCCATACCCTCAGCGAGAGGGCGACGATTCGCTATGAGGCGGTTCGAGCCAAGGTCGCACAATTCATCCATGCACCCGATCCCCACGGTGTGATCTTCACCAGCGGAACCACGGAAGCGATCAACCTGGTCGCTCGGACCATCGGTAGAGATCGAGTGAGTAGCGGAGATCAGGTGCTGATCAGTACGATGGAGCACCATGCCAACATCGTCCCCTGGCAGATGCTGTGCGAAGAGCAGGGCGCAAAGCTGGTGATCATCCCATGCACCGATGATGGAGATTTGATTCTCGATGATTTGCAGTCCTTGATCACTGATCGAACCAAGGTGGTCTCGATCGGGCACGTGTCCAATGCCGTCGGAACGATGCATGACATCCAGAATGTGATAGCGGTCGCTCGTGAGAAGGGTGCGATCACCATGATCGATTCCGCTCAGGCGATTTCCCACCTGCCGATCGATGTGGAGCAACTCGGTTGTGATTTTCTCGCCTTCAGTGCACACAAGATGTACGGACCGACCGGGACCGGCGTTCTGTGGGGGAGAAAGGAACTGCTCGATCAGATGAGTCCCTGGCAAGGGGGCGGGGACATGATCCGTACCGTGACCTTCGAGAACTCGACCTTTGCCGATGTTCCATGGAAGTTCGAGGCAGGAACTCCACATATTGCCGGAGTCATCGGGCTCGGTGCTGCGGTAGATTTCATCCAGGAGGTCGGCTTCGAGACGATCCAGCCCCATGAGCAGCAACTACTGGAGAAGACCGTCACCAGGCTCGATCAGTTGGATGGATTGACCATCATCGGGCGACCGGAAAATCGGATCTCGGTGGTTTCGTTCGTTCTGGATCGGATTCACCCTCACGATGCGGGAACCATCATGGATCAGCAGGGAGTCGCTATTCGAGCGGGCCACCATTGTGCCATGCCCCTGATGAGTAGATTCGGAGTCGCTGCAACGATTCGCGCCTCCTTTGCCATCTACAACACATTGGATGACATCGACGCACTGGTGGCAGCCATCGAAAGCGTCCAGGAGGTCTTCAATTGAATGACATTCGTGAACTTTATCAGGAGATGATTCTCGACCATTCCAGGTCTCCGAGGAACTTTGGTCCGAAGGAAAAGCACAACCTGTCGGCCAAGGGGCATAACCCCTTGTGTGGAGATGATGTGGAGATGCATATCCTTCGAACTACAGATGGGGTGTTGGAAGATATTTGCTTTGAAGGTTCGGGCTGTGCCATTTCCACTGCTTCGGCTTCGATCCTCACCGGTGTTCTGAAGGGACGCAGCGAAGAAGCGGTGCGGGAGATTTTTGCCAGTTTTCGCCAGATGGTTGCGGGGCAGGGAGATGTTCCTGCCGGTGAAGGTCTGGGAAAGTTGGCAGTTTTTAGTGGAGTCCGGCAATACCCCGCCCGGGTCAAATGTGCAACCCTGGCATGGCATACATTGATCCAGGCGCTGAGCGGGGTCGAGGAAGAGGTCAGTACAGAATGATGGATTCACAAGGAAACCGTGACGCCGCAGCCGAGCGGGATCCGCAGAGCAACGAAGCAGCCCACAGCGAGCCACGTGTTGCCGGTTTACAGGGTGAAGAGGGAACTCTGGAAGATCAGGTCGTGAAAGCGATCGAATCCTGCTTCGATCCGGAAATCCCCGTCAACATCTACGAGCTGGGACTGATCTACCGCATCGATATCGAGGATCAGATCGTCGATGTGGACATGACCTTGACCTCTCCGGCTTGCCCGGTTGCAGGTACCCTTCCGGGTGAAGTGGAAGGAAAGATTGCTGCGATCGAGTCGGTCGAGCAATGCAAGGTGGGCGTGGTCTGGGATCCTCCCTGGACCAAGGATCGGATGACCGAGGGGGCTCGTCTGCAGCTGGGAATGTTCTAGTTGGGGAGAGCCTGGTCGATGTAGCGCTGAGCCGTGGTGGCAGGGGGTAACCCTTCCAGTTCTTGTACCAACCTCTTGAGCATCAGCAACCGTCGGTTGGCATCCGTCCTGCCGATCCTTTTTGCCTGTCGCAACATCTGCTTGCCGTAAGCCAGATATGGCTGGCACGCCTTTTCCCAATCGGATCGGATCTGTGGGCCGAACTGATCGAGCTGGCTTTCGATGTGCACCAGTTCCAGCCGACCCAATTTGATCTCCCTCGACTCGAAACAGGTTCGCGCGCGTTCGAGCCTGATCTTCAGAAACTCCAGATTCAATCGTGTCGATCGTTTTCCTTGTTGTTGGCCATAGAGGTACAGAATTAATCCATCGGTTCCCTGGAAGGGGATCTCCTGAGGGACTGCAGTGACTATTCCAGAAGAGGAAATCAGGAATGCCGCGGGAAACAAATGGGGCAACTCGATGTCCTTCAACAGTGGCTCACTACCGAGGTGCCCCTGGCAGCCGCAAGATCGCAGGATAGGGCAGCGAGTTCGGGGTGGACTCTTTTCGTCATCTCGAACTCGTTCTGGTGAATGACGTGGTCCATCGATCGCTGCCAGACAGACGATGGCGGGCACAGATTCTCTCTCGAGGGTCGAGATGAAATCTGGATCGATCAGTCTCTGGTCGACCCAAGATTGCGAAGCGGGGTCGCCATCGCGTATGACCCAGAGAAGGATGGGTACCTTTCGATCTTGTGCCTCCTGGCGCGCCTCATCGAGCCGACTTCCAGCCCAGCGGATCGGTGGAACTCCTCGTTGTTGCTCCCATTGTGGAATCAGCGGCGCAATCGCCGGTTCATCACCAGCACAGAGAGCCAACATGCAGGAACAGATCATGGCAAGCATGAAGCCTCCGAAGGGGATGGTCCAGAATTGGAGCGGATCGATGACACTGAGAGTGCATTTTACCACCTGATGACAGAATCGGGGTCATCCGCTGGAGTGATTCTCGACTTCGACAAGCGGACGATTCCTGAGCGCCCTGCCCAGTGCCCGAGGCCATCTTCTTCCGTTGAGGATCTCTCCGATGGGACTGTTCCTGACACACCATTCGTAACTGACGAACCCGATGATAGTGGTTGCCAGTAGCGTGATGAAGAACTTCCACAACGCCCCCGCAGCGCCCAGGTCGAGATCAAAGAGCAGCCCCGGGATCCAGATGCAGAAGGGAAGATGAACCAGGTAGACCCAATAAGAGCCATCGACGATGTATCGAATCAGCGGGATGTTGCGATCGGTGGTCAACAGTAACAGCCCGGTGAAGCCCCAGATGGCGTTCCACATCATCAGAGCGGAGAGAGTAGCGCCGATCCACTGGATCGTTGATGGTTCGAACTGTTCGACTCCAGCGAGTGTTTCTAGGGACTGGATCAGCGCTCCCGCTGGCAACCCGACCGCATGGAGGAAGAACTCCAGCCACGGTAGGAACAGGATTATCGTCAATCCCAGCGATAGCAGCGTGGCTGGCCAGTTGCGCAGTCCTTCGAGGAGTTGTCGTTGATTCCACAGTGCCCAGCCACAGAAGTAGAGGAATCCGTAACTAAAGAAGGAGCTGGACTCGGGGATGAATCCGATTCCGGTGGAGAGTAACCCCGCGGTTCCTTTGAGGGTCCAGATCAGTGGAATTGACAGGAGGAGAGTTCCACCTGGCCAGCGCATGAGGATCTCGATGCACCTGCGAGGAAGATCGCGAATCCTCTGCGGAAGCAGCAGGGTCGAGCCGTGAATCCACAGGTAGGCGAGGGAGCAGTAGAGGACGAGGTAGTAGATGAACCACATGTGAATCGTGATGGGGGGGAACAGGTCGGTCCAACTGCCACCACTCTTCTGGAAGAAACCTCCCAATCCCTCGACCGGCATCTGGCTCACGGAGAATGCGAATCCGGATGTGGTCAGAGGCAAGATCACCGGTAGGAACAGGATCAGAGGTAATGCCAGCCGAGACATCCGATTGCCGAGGAAACTGTGCTGGCCTCGCCGATCGACCAGCAGTGCCGAGAAGAACCCTGCAAGCAGCATGAATATGGGCATTCTCCAGGCATGGATGAAGAGTACCAGGAGGGTAAAAAATGAACTGGTTTCTGTAGCCCGGAAGGACCAGGCTTCAGTGGGCGGAGAATCCTGGTAGTTGCAGGCGGCATGGAGGACCAGCCCCAGCAACATCATCATCGCTCGAAGTCCATCCAGGGCATGGAATCGCAGATGATCCCCTGACTTTTCCGGTGGACTCATGGTGAATCGGCTCCATTTCAGGGCAGCAGGATGGCCCGGAGTAACAGGCCAAAGGTGCCGTGGCTCCACGATCGGTAGTGAGGTCGAAAGCCGAACAGGTGGACCCGACCCTTGCCGACCTTTGAGGTCGCCCAGGCGGTTGCACCCGCCAGCACCTTCTCGTTCTTGGCCCATCCCGACAGCAGGATCTGCTGGTGGGGGAACTGGAGCAAGTGTTTCACCGATGTCTCCTCGTCCTCCCTGACCTCATCTCGCCATGCCAGCGAGCGGGAGAAGAAGATGGCAGTGGAGTCGGGCAATCCGGCGGTCCAGGGGGTATCGCCGACGGGAACGGTTCGCACGATCGACCCTGGACACTGGAACTGCTCCGCTGAATCCTCCGGCTGAGCCGAGACGAGTGGAAGATCGAACAGGTTGATGGCGAATGAGGATGACTTCCCGGTACAGATCAGTCGTCCGCCACCTCGAACAAATTCCTCGATGGCGATGACACCCTCTGGCGACAGGCCGCCGGCCAGTTCCGGGAACACACTTCCGGATGTCCGTCCCTTCTCGATGGTACTCTGGCGGATGTCGGCGATCACCAGCACGTCGATGATCTCCGACAGGGCACCGGCTCGGATCTGCTCATTTCGGACGCGCTGAAACGGTACCTGGTAATGGTCGAGTACCCAGCGCAGCCAACCCTCGTCCATGCTGGCACTCCAAGGTGCATAGACTCCGATGCGGCTACCCGGCAGTTCGCGCGCCTTGAACTCATCCATCGAACTGGAGGGTTCGAGATCCTTCCGCTCGATTCCCCACGATCCATCTCTCTGGCTGTAGATTCTGGCGCCGGCTTCCCGGGCCTTGAAGAGTTCCGGAATCCGAGAGGTATCGGTGGCCGAGATCTGCTGCACTACGACCCTTTTATCGGACTTCTTATCGATCAACTGGACCAGTCGATCCGCCTCGGCCACCGAGTGGCGAGCCACCACCGCCTGCTGATCCTCCACCGCTGTCGCTTCCACGGTGATCTTCTCCAGCACCTCGACCCGGCGGATTCCGAACAGCAGGGGAAGGGTCCAGCCGGCGACGTCATACGGTGCCGGTCCGTCCGGATATCGCTGTACTTCGAAGAGATCCTTGAGGAAGGAACCGTACGGTTGCTCCCTGTGCAGGACCAGGGTTCCCTTGGGGTATGGGCGACCATCCGCTTGAAACTCATCGGTGGCTTCCATCACCTCGATCCCCTGGGCTTGAAGGATTTCCAGCAGTCGTAGCAGGGCATCGGGGTCGCGCTGCTGGCGCGGGATCAACCAGCCGCGTGGGGCCTCGTCCCGACCACGGCGAATCACATCACGCGCCACTCGGAGGGAGTTCTGGAGCCACGATCTCGGCTCCCGTGCGACGCTCCCCAGCAGTGATCGGGCGAGGGCGATCTCGTAGCGGTGGATGTCTCCGACACGCCACCAGCCGCCGGGCCATGGTGCCGGAAAGCGATTGGATGGGGCATAGCCGGTCTCGATGCCACTGGGTGCCGAGAGGCTCGTGGGGGAGATCCAGATGGGACTCGCGAGGTTGGCGGAGGCCGCTTCCGACAGCAATCCGATGATGTTGTGACGCACCGGCACGTTGCGATTGCCGCCGCTCCACCACATGTCATAGGTCACTCCCGAGGAGATTCCCTTGAATCCCCAGGAGGTCAGGTCGAGCATCGCCCGCGACCCGAGGGCTCCGATTCCGGCGATGGTGATGGGGTGCAGGTTTGGATTGAGTGGGTCGCGGAAGGGGGGAACGAACATCCGCTCCCTCCGTGAGCCCTGCTGGTGAACGTCCCAGTAGATGGTCGGAAACCACTGGGTGTAAAGGAGTCGGGTGACGATCTTGGTCTCCTCCAGCGACAGAGCGAACCAGTCACGATTGTTATCGTGTCCTGCGTACCACTGGTAAAGTTCCGGTAGCGATGCTCCCTCGTAGGGAGTTTCGACGATCTTGTGGTACCAGTTGACGACCCGGTCGAGTCCGTCTGGATTGACGGTGGGAATGATGACGGTCACTACCTTGTCGCGGACGCTGGCCCACGGTTGGGCTTCGGAGGTGGCGAGTTCCCAGGCCAGCGTCATCGACATCTCGGCAGCGGCGATCTCGGTCGAATGCATGTTGCAGGAGACGAAGACGATGGGGACCGCCTGATCGAGTAACGCTTCCGCCGCCTGTGGAGAAAGACCCCGTGGATCTGCGATTCTCTGGCTCATCGCCTGGATCGACGGGAGCCGTTGCAGGTTTTCTGGCGACGAGATGACGCAGAGACGAAAGGGTCTGCCCTCGGTGGAGGTCCCTACCTGGGAGGTGGAAACCGCCGGATGCTGTTGGCCGAGGTGGTCGAACCAGCCGCCGATGGTGTTCCAATCGGCCAGCTCAAAGTCGGTGCCGGGAGGACGCTCGAGCCACTCTTCCGGCGATTGGATCTGGGCACAAGCCAATGAACAGGACCACCACGAGATGAAGATCAACAGCTGGATTCTGATCAATTCAGGCTCCTCCTAGACCCCACGGGTCGACGCTACGCAGGATGGAGAGGGATCTACTGCTGTGCAACCCTGCGTGTCTCGATGCCGTGGGTCAGTGTTGGGTGTATGATCCTGCAATGAACAGCGAATCTACAGCTCGAATCTGGAGTGTTGACCATCGCGTCTCGCTACGGGGTCAGGTGCGTACGGCCGGATCCAAGTCGGTAGCTCAAAGGGTGATCTTCTCGGCACTGCTGGCCGACGGTGAGAGCCAGGTGATCGGCGCACCGAAGAATGATGACCTTGAGATCTATCTCGCAGCGTTGATCGATCTGGGATTTGAGATCTCAGGACAGTTACCGGGGCCGCTGAAGATCGTCGGTTGTGCCGGTCGATTCCCCGCCGGTGCCGGTCGCATCGATGTCGGAGCCAATGGCACCGGGATGCGATTTCTGACGGCGCTGCTGGCGTTGCGTGGCGAGGAAACTCACATCGATGGGGTTTCTCATCGTCCGATTTTACCGCTGGTCCAGGCTCTACGAGATCTGGGTTGCGACATCGATTGTGAAGGAGAAGGTCCTCCTGTTTGTATCCGAGGAGGATCGATGGAGGGGGGACGGGTCGTTCTGCAGGCGGCAGTTTCGAGTCAGTTTGCCAGTGCTCTGATGCTGATCGCTCCGCACCTTCCCGCCGGGCTGATTCTTCGACTGGTGGGGCCCATCTATTCCCGACCGTACATCGATCTGACCGCCGCAGTCTTGCGCGCCTTCGGCGTGAAGGTGGGAACGCAACCGAGAGAGATCACAGTGATGACCGCTTCGGAGTTGCGATCGGGCAGAATCGAAGTCGAGGCGGATGCATCATCCGCGGCATTTCCGCTCTGTGCGGCAGCGCTCGTTTCCGGCGATGTTACGGTCGAAGGCGTTGGAACCCGATCGCTGCAAGGGGACCGGGTGATCGGCGAGATCCTGTCCGAGATGGGGTGTCCGGTGGAGATCGGTGAACGATCTATTCGGGTTCATGGCCCAGCCGTGAAGGCGATTTCAAGAAACATGGAGGGAACCCCCGACCTGGTTCCCGCGGTGGCGGTGGTGGCAGCATTTGCTCGAGGTGAATCGATCTTTTCCGGGGTCTCCCATCTTCGGGTCAAGGAAACGGATCGGCTGATGGTGCTGTGCCGTGGAATGAAGGCGATGGGGATCCGCGCAGAGGTTCGCGGAGATCTGTTGCGGGTGGTCGGCAGCGATGGGGTCGATCTGGTCGCGGCGGATCTGGATCCAGCGAGGGATCACCGGATGGCGATGGCGTTTTCCCTGCTGGCCTTGAAGGTGGAGGGGACCCGGGTACTGGACGCCGATTGCGTCTCTAAATCGGATCCACACTACTTCGAGCGCCTTGAGGGATTATTTTACCAGCGAGAAAATTCCGCATGAGAGATGTAGATGCAGAAGTGATCGTGGTCGGAGGTGGGCACGCCGGCTGCGAAGCGGCGCTTGCGGCGGCACGGCTCGGTCGCGAGACGATTCTCGTCACCTTGAGCGAGGACACCATAGGAGCTCTCTCCTGTAATCCTGCCATCGGAGGCATCGGCAAGGGGCAGTTGACTCGAGAGATCGATGCTCTCGGAGGGGTTCAGGCACAGGTGGCAGACGTCGCCGGTCTCCACTACAGGATGCTCAACACATCCAAGGGTGAGGCTGTCCAGTCGTTGCGAGCCCAGGTCGATAAGGATCTCTATTCGAGAGAGATGCGGCGACTGATTTCCGTCCAGCCGCACTTGAGAGTGGTCGAGGGTTCGGTGGAGGACATTCACATCGTCGACGGTGTGGCGGCAGGTGTCCAGCTGGAGGATGGGGCGACGGTGACCTCTCGCAAGGTGATCCTGACCAACGGTACCTTCCTGCGAGCGGTGATGCATATCGGTGAAACCCAGTCGGAGGGAGGACGGATCGGCGAGGGAACCGTCCGGCAACTGACCGGAGCGCTGGGGGGGCTGGGGCTGGAGACGGGAAGGCTCAAGACCGGAACTCCACCGAGACTCGATGGATCATCGATCGACTGGTCCCAGTTAGAGGTGCAACATCCGGATGCAAATCCTCAAGGCTTCAGTCACTGGAAGCAGTTGCCCGAGCGGGAATGGATGAACTGCCATACCACTCGCACCGATGAATCGGTTCACGATGTGATTCGTGAGTACCTTCATCGCAGTCCGATTTTCTCGGGACAGATCGAGGGTGTGGGGCCCAGATACTGTCCATCCATCGAGGACAAGGTGGTTCGGTTCCCCGATCGGCAGGGACACGTGGTTCACCTCGAGCGAGAAGGACTGCAAACCCCTTCGATCTACGTCAACGGGATCTCCACCAGTTTGCCTGCCGAGGCGCAGGAGCAGTTGGTGGCGAGGATTCCAGGACTGAAGAAGGCACGCTTCCTGCGCCACGGATATGCCGTGGAGTATGACTTTTTTCCCCCTCATCAGATCGCCCGTACCTTTGAATGTCAGGCGCTCTCCGGCCTCTACCTGGCGGGCCAGATCTGTGGAACCAGTGGTTACGAGGAGGCCGCCGCACAAGGATTCCTGGCAGGGGTCAATGCGGCGCTCGACCTGGCGAATCAACCGCCCCTGATCCTCGGGAGAGATGAAGCGTACATCGGCGTACTGGCAGATGATCTGGTTCGTTGCGACCCTCGTGAACCGTACCGGATGTTCACCTCCAGGGCTGAGTTCCGATTGATGCTGCGCCATGACAACGCCGATCTGAGGTTGGCGGAGAAGGGCGAGATGCTGGGGTTGATCAGCCAGGAGCAGGCGGATCGAGTTCGCAGAGATCAACAACAGATCACCGAAACTGTCAGCCGCCTTCATCGGGAACGGCATGGCACTCGCACCTTGCATGAGATGATGAGAATCCCGGGAGCGACCTGGAGCGGACTCATCGAAGCGGTTCCCGGCGTCGAGAACTGGGATCTCGACGTCCGACTCCGTGATCAGGTTCGAGTCGCCGTTCGATATGAATCTTACATCGAACGACAACAGGGCGAGGTCGCGAGGATGCGTCGCCAGGAGCAATGGTCTCTCCCTGCAGACCTCAACTACGACACCATCCCAGGGCTGCGAAATGAAGCGAGAGATTGGCTGAATCGCCTGAAACCGGATACCGTGGCTTCCGCTCAACGGATCGCAGGAGTGAGCCCGTCCGACATTTCGTGCTTGATGGTGGCACTTCGAGTTCGAGGATTGGAAGAGGAACTGGAGTCCAGTTGATCGATGAACAGACCCCCGCCAGCCGCATGCGGTGGTGGATGAATCTCTGGCCTCCATTCCTGTTTCAGGGCATCCGGATCACCGAGATCGATTCTGAATTCCAGTTCGCTGTGGTCCGGGTTCGTAAGACGATTCTGACTCGCAACTTGATGGGGAGCACATTCGGGGGAGCTCTCTTCAGCGCGGCAGATCCGTTCTTTCCCATCCTTTACTGGCGATATTTGGCACTCCAGGGGATCTCGAGTACCTGCTGGAGTCGTGCCATCCGTGGAGAATTTGTCCAACCGGCAAGCCGATCCGTGGAACTTCGATTTGCCATCGATACCGATCAACTGGATCATGCCTGCAGTGAAATGAAGTCTCATGGCCGGGTCGATCTGGAAGACGTGGTCGAGGCTCGCCTGCCCGACGGAGCGCTTGCGGCACGATTTCATGTCACCAGTGCCCTGAGGGGTAAGGAACCCGGATCCGCTCCACTTCCCCGGAGCAATTCGCTAGACTGAAGGGGCTCCAACATGGGGTTCCGCCATCGTCGGACCCGGAGCGAGAAATGGTGTGCTCAAATGGACCCATCAGAATCTGGATCCGGGCTTCCTGCTTTTTCATCGGGAAAACTCGATCAGAAAGGTTGCGGGAGTCGTATCGACCCTCGATTCGTGGCCGTTGAGGAAACTCTGGCTTACTCCGGTACTCGATACCAGATGCATGAACTGAAGGAAAGACTGCCCGACGGGCGCATCGTGAATCGCGATGTGATCCGTCATCCCGGGGCTGCAGTGATCCTGCCACTCTTACCCGATGGTCGTATCGTGCTGGTGGAGCAGCACCGTTCTGCACTGGGCCACAACTTGCTGGAAATTCCTGCCGGACTGATTGACCAGGGTGAGAAACCAATTGAATGTGCCAAACGGGAAGTCCGTGAAGAAACCGGGTACCAGGCGGGTAAGATCACGCACATGTTCGACATCCTGCCAGCGGTCGGTTTCAGCGATGAGCGGATGTACATCTATCTGGCCGAAGAGTTGGAATTTGTGGGGCAGGACACCGATGAAGATGAGTGGGTTCAGGTACATTTCTGTTCTCGTGAACAGTTGGAATCACTGCTCTCCAGCGGGGAGATTATCGATGGAAAAACGGTCGTGACACTTCTGCACTGGTTTCGAGGATCCCGATGATGCCCCGTATCGCTATCGTGGGGAGACCCAATGTAGGGAAGTCTACGCTGCTCAATCGCCTGGCTCGCAGGCGTGTCAGCATCGTCGATGATCGTCCCGGAGTGACACGGGATCGAATCAGTGTCGAGGTGGAAATCCTCGATCGAAACATCGAGATCATCGACACTGGCGGCATCGGAATCACCGATGAAGTGGCACTCGATTCAGATATCCATCACCAGATCGATGTGGCGATCGCCAGTGCGGATTTGATCTTGATGCTGGTCGATGGTAAGGCTGGACTTCATTCTCTCGATGAGCAGGTCGCCAATCGGCTCCGCCCACTGGGGAAGAAGTGTCACCTGGTGGTGAACAAGTGCGAGGCCGATCGGGAAGTCGATTCCATCTCCGAATTCTGGGCGCTCGGTCTCGGTGAACCCCGGCCAATCTCGGCGGAACATGGCGATGGTGTATCTGATTTGATCGAGAGATTCGTGGCGGACATCCCGGTCGGTGAGACCGAAACTGCCAAACCAGCATTGAAGATTTCCATCGTAGGGCGTCGCAATGCCGGTAAATCGACATTCATCAACGCGTTGATCGGTGAGGAACGAGTGATCGTTAGTGACATCGCTGGCACCACCAGGGATGCCGTGGACGTTCGATTCGAAAAGGACGGGATCTCATTCGTTGCCATCGATACCGCAGGGATGCTTCGGCGAGGTAAGCTGAAGGATTCGGTCGAATTCTACGCTCAAGCGAGGACTCTTGCGGCGATCGGTCGCTCGGATGTGGTGGTTTTTCTCATCGATGCGGTCCACGGAGTTTCCCAGCTTGACATGAGAATCGCCCGAGAAGTGATGAATCGCCATCGACCCTGCGTCATCGCGGTCAACAAGTGGGACCTGGCCAAGGACCGGACCACGATGGAGGAGTACGAGAAGTACCTCGCATTGAAATTGCCAGGAATCGGATTTGCGCCAGTCCTCTTCATGACTGCCAAGGAAGGTCGCAACGTGACGAGATGCATCTCTCTGGTGCAATCTCTAGCGAAGCAGGCGGTCACCAGAGTGGGTACTGGAGTCTTGAATCGTGCCGTGGAGTCGATTCGAAATGGACCCAGGCCAAGGGTGAAACATGGTAAGGAACCGAAGATCTACTACGCGACCCAGGTCGATGTGATGCCACCCACGATAGCGATGTTCGTCAATAAACCCGATTTCTTCACACCTCAGTTGAAACGCGCAGTGGAGAACAAATTGCGTGAACTGCTCGATATTCCTGAAGTGCCGGTCCGGATCTTCTACCGAGAGAAAGGCAAGAGGGATGAGTGATCGGAAACCTCTGCGAGTTCTGGGGATCGATCCAGGATTGGCGAAGATGGGCTGGGGAGTGATCGATGTGGATGGCCCCGGATTTTCGCTGGTCGAATACGGTTCCCTCCGCACCTCGACCGACCTGCCACACCCGGAGAGGTTGCTGCAGATCCATCAGGAGGTGAAGCGTGCGATTGCCCTCCATCAGCCAGATATGGCAGCGGTGGAAGAGGTGTTTCACGGCAAGAACGCTCGTAGTGCACTTCTTGCGGGGGAAGGTCGAGCGGTGTGCATCCTGGCCTGTTCCCTGGCACAGTTGAGAGTGGTGGAACTGGCGGCAACAGTGGTAAAATTGGGGGTCACCGGCAGTGGCAGGGCCAGCAAGGAACAGGTGCAGGCGATGGTCCAGAGGATTCTGGGGTTGGCTGAGCCTCCCAGGCCAGCGGATGCTGCAGATGCCCTGGCGGTGGCGATCGTTCAGGCCCAGCGAAACCGTTCCCGGGTTCTTCTTCAGCCCGATGGGACCGGTGGCGATTCTAGATGACCCCGGCTAAACTCGGGTCACATGAGAATGCAGTCGAAGTACTGCAACCAAAGGAGGTGGTCTTTGAAGACCTCCTCGATCCAGTAACCACAGATATGCGAGAGGATCTCAATGGCGAAGGAGGAACCGATCGAGGTGACGGCAATCGTCAAGGAAGCGTTGCCGAATACCACGTTTCGGTGTGTGCTGGAGAACGGTCACATCGTTCTTGCCCACATCAGCGGAAAGATGCGCAAGCACTACATCCGCATCAACCCAGGTGACAATGTAACTCTTCAGATCTCCCCTTATGATCTGACCAAGGGTCGGATCGTCTACCGGGAAAGATAAGATTCTTGCCAAATAAGACTCTCGAAGGAACTGCGATTCGACACGGCGCTGGAGGCCATCGGCTTCTGCCACGGACCATCGCCATCTCCATGTTGCTGGCGGTAGTCACGCTGTCTCCACTCCTCGATGCGCAGGGGATCGCACCTTCCAGTCGGCGCAACAAGAATTCTCGTATCGCTCCCGATGTCAAACATGCTGCCCGGTCCATCACCGGACGTGAGGCGATGGAGCATCTGCGTTGGCTCGCCGACGACCTGCGGGAAGGTCGCCTGGCTGGAAGTACTGGCGCGAGCGACTCCGCCGAGTACATCGCCATGCGGTTCGAGGAGATCGGTGTCAGCCCGGCGGGCGATAATGGCAGCTGGTTTCACAATTTCACCATACCCGGAAGGGATGGGGTCCGCGGATCGATTGAGAAGGGAAACCGAATCCGCCTGATGGTTTCCGATAAAGCAACACGCGAAATCCTGCTGAATTTTCGCCAGGAATTTCTTCCCCACCCACGCTCTGCCGATGTCGATGTCGCTGCCATCTGTGCGTTCATGCTGGACCCTCTGGAAACATGGGCAGATCGAGAACGGGATCCAGTCGTGGGTCGCTTCGCAGTGCTACCGGTCGAGCAGAAGATCTCCGATGAGGATCTTGAGTTGTACTGCGAAAATCTCAAGGCCCGAGGCGCAATGGGACTGATGCTGGTGGGGGAATCGTGTCGGCCGAGTCCGTCCGAGGTGTGGCCCCCGGAGGATGCCCAGGACTTGTTTGTGCTGCCGGTCATCCGAGTTCACGGGGCTGGAATCGCCAAGATCTGGAAGATCTCAGGAAGACCGCTGTCGTCGTGGAAACGGCAATCCTCCGATGAGGGAGCGGTCGTGATGGGCAGGCCGTATGTGGTGATGGAAGTTCGTCGAGATGGCAGGGACATGAGCCTTGGACGAAATGTCGTCGGACGGATGCCCGGCACCGATCCGGATCTTCGGGATGAATACATCGTCGTGGGAGCACATTATGACCATGTCGGGCGAGGCAAGTCCCCTGGCCTTTCACGCGGTGGGGCCAGCGGTGAGATCCATAATGGTGCGGATGACAACGCCTCAGGAGTTGCAGCGTTACTGGAGGTGGCAGAGGCGTACGCTCTCAATCGTTTGAAGACCCGGCGGACCCTGCTGTTCGTGGCCTTCGATGCGGAAGAACTGGGCTTGCACGGATCTACTGCCTTCGTCGCCGATGGGGGATTTGATAGCGGGTCCATCGCAGGGATGGTCAACATGGACATGATTTCTCGTAATCAGAAACGAGTGGTCAAGGTGGGGCGTCGTGCCAGCGATGAACCTCTGGGTAGGATCATCTATGAAATGGCTCGGTTACTCGAACTGGAGATCGATGAAACCGGCATGGACGCTGTGCTCCAGAGATCAGACCAGGCCCCCTTCCTCAAGAAAGGGATCCCCTCCGTCTTCTTCTTTGGTGGTTTTCACGAGGACTATCACAAGCCCACCGACGATGTCGAGGATGTGATTCCGGTCAAGTTGCAAAATGTTGCGAGGCTCGCGTTCCTGACATCCTGGGGTCTGTCACAGATGCCCGCACAAGAGGATGAAGAATCGGAATCCGCCGACAGTGACCGCTGAGTCTTATTTGAGCCTCGACCGCCTCGGAACTTATTGATCTTCGCAGGTCGAACCGGAAGTTCCATCGCGGATCGCATCGACGATATCGGCATTGGCCAGGGTCGTTACATCTCCCAGTTGTCGCTGCTCCGAGATATCCTTCAATAATCTCCTCATGATCTTACCCGAACGAGTTTTGGGCAGGTCCGGAGTGAAGACGATACTCGAAGGCTTGGCAATCGGTCCGATCTTGGTGGCGACATGATTTCTCAACTCACCAATCAGATCATCATGGCCCTCGACCGAGGAGCGCAGAACCACGAAGGCGGCGATCGCCTGGCCCGTGCGTTCATCCGTGCGTCCGACTACCGCAGCCTCTGCCACGGCTGGGTGATCGACCAGTGCGCTTTCGACTTCGGTGGTGGAGATGTTATGGCCCGAGATCAGCATCACATCATCGACTCGTCCCAGTAGCCACAGGTAGCCATCCTCATCAACCTTGCAGCCATCCCCCGGGAAATAGATGCCGTCGTATCGGCTCCAGTACACTTCCCGGTAGCGTTCTGGATCGCCATGGATCCCTCGCAACATCGACGGCCATGGCGAGTCGATGACGAGAATCCCGCCGTGTCCTCGTTGCACTTCGGTTCCCTCGTCATCGACCACGCGCGCATCGATTCCGGGATAGGCGGTAACGGCTGAGCCGGGCTTGGTGGTGGTGACGCCCGGGAGAGGAGTGATCATGATGGAGCCGGTCTCGGTCTGCCACCAGGTGTCCACGATGGGGCAGCGTTGTTGACCGATGTGTTCGTGATACCACATCCACGCCTCCGGATTGATCGGCTCGCCGACCGATCCGAGCAGGCGCAGGCTTGTGAGATCACACCCTGCCGGTAAGGACTCTCCCCATTTCATGAAGGTGCGGATCGCAGTGGGAGCGGTATAGAGGATAGAGACCTGGTACTTCTCGATCAACTTCCACCAGCGGTCCTGCTCCGGGTGGTCCGGGGTGCCCTCGTAGATGAGGCTGGTGGCGTTGTTGGCCAGTGGACCGTAGACGATGTAGGAGTGACCAGTGATCCACCCGCAGTCAGCGGTGCACCAGAAGAGATCGTCCGGCTTGATGTCGAATACATTTCGGAAGGTGGAACTGACTCCTGTCAGGTACCCACCGCAGGTATGGACGATTCCTTTGGGTTTTCCGGTGCTGCCCGATGTGTAGAGGATGAACAGTAGATCCTCGGAGTCCATCACCTCGGCGCAACAGGTATCATCCTGCTGCGGAATCACATCGTGCCACCAGTGGTCTCGATCCTGCTGCCAATCGACCTCGTTCCCCGCACGCTTCAGAACCAGCACCGCTTCCACCGTTTGCTGGCCGACCAGCGAATCATCGACATTCTTTTTGAGAGGCACGACGCTTCCGCGACGCCAGGAGCCGTCCTGGGTGATCACTGCTTTGCAGGCACAGTCGTCGATCCGATCTCGCAAACTATCTGCGCTGAATCCACCAAAGATCACCGAATGGGCCGCTCCGATGCGGGCACAAGCGAGCATCGCCACGACGATCTCCGGCACCATGCCCATGTAGATGGCGACGGTATCCCCCTTGGCCACCCCCATCTGTTTGAGACCGTTGGCACAGCGGCACACCTCCGACAGAAGCTCCTGGTAGCTGAGGGAGCGGGAATCTCCCGCCTCACCCTCCCAGTGAAAGGCGATTCGATCGGGGTTGGTCGCGACATGTCGGTCGAGGCACGACTCGGTCACATTGAGCGTGCCGCCGACAAACCAGCGGTAGAAGGGTGCTTTGCTGTCGTCGAGAACCTGCTCCCAGGGCCGGCTCCAGAGCAGTTGTTGCGCTTCCTCGACCCAGAACCCCTGGGGGTCTGCAGCGGCCTTCTGGTAGATCTCGGCGCTGGCATTGGCATCCCTCGAGAGCGCTTCGGGGGGAGGGAATGAGCGGTTCTCCTGGAACAAGTTCTCGATCGTTTCCGACATCTAGACCCCTTCGTCTGCAAACACGCTGATCTGCAAGGAGTGAGGATACCGGGCCCCCAGCAATGGATCGAGGGGGTTGCTGACTCCCTCGCAAGATCCTGATAGAATCACGGCACTCCGTGACTTCGGTCACGGGGCTTTTTTCTCAAGAATTCCGAGAGAGAGGTTTCGATGGGTCGTGTCTCAGGGCGCGCCTCCCGCACCATCGCGCTCCTGATGGTGGCTGTCGTCGTGTCGATCTCCCTCGCAGAAGCGACGGGAGTGGGGTCCATCACTCCTCTGGCACCCGCCTTGGCAGAAGTGTCATCCGCACGAAGTGCCAAGGAATTCATCCGCAAGGGTATCCCACAGGGTGTGCTGGTCATCGATGGCGGCTGGAAGATCCAGGATGGAAAGTACATCGGTTCTGGCAAGAACAAGATGGTGATCGCAGACCATACCCTGGAAGCGGGCAACTTTGACATCGAGGTCAAGATGACCTTGAACAAGGTGGGTTCCAATTACGCGGGCATCCAGTTCGGACAAGGGCGTTTGGTTCTCGGCGGCGACGGAGCAAAACTGGTCTTCCACGGGTATCCCAAGGCGGATCGCCGGGTCGAGATCTGTCCTCTGGCGGATCATGTCAGTCAGGGCGAATCGATGCAGGTGCGCATCCGGCGCAGGGGAAGTCAGTTGATACTGTTCATCGATGGCAAGAGAATCCACTCAGAAAAAGGTATTGCAGGAGCCATCGGGGAATTTGGCATCATCGCTGGAGACGGTCCTACCGAGGTCGAGTCCTTCCGTGCGTCCGGCAACTTACGTGCCAGTGGCCGCAAGCAACGGGTCAACAGGGAAGCCAACAAGGCTCTCAACAGAGATGAACGGATCACTCGTAGTATCGAGGGGGGAATTGATTTCATCCTCGACAAGGCGCTGGTCGATCCCGCTGGTGTCAGTCCCTCACGCCCGGAAGCGGTTCCAGGTGCCAGAGCGCTCGAGGCTTATGCCCTCATCGTCGCCGGCATCGATGCCAGCCACCCGGTGATCCGTTCACATCTGGATGCCTGTAGCAAGGCGATGCCAACTCAGCGTCGCATCTATGATGTTTCCTGCTGGACCTTTGCCCTCGATGCAGCGATCTCACAGGCGGAACAAGATGCACTGCTCCTGCAGCCGGAACTGAATGACATCCAGTTGTTGAAATTGGCCCGCAAGCATCGCAAAGATCTGGATATTGCAGCCGAGATCATCCTGGGTGCACAGAATCAAACAGGAGGCTGGCGCTACCTGCACAGCGCTACCGATGCAGACACCTCCGTGACTCAGTTTGCTTCACTGGCTGTCGGGGTCTTTGCCAGGCGAGGTTTCGAGATTTCAGATGAGTGCTGGCTCGGGATGACCAACTACTGTCTCTCGGTACAGATGCCCTCAGGAGATGAAGTTTCACCAAGAATCATTCTTGAACCGGAGCGTGAAACCGGCCAAGGAAAGGCTCGGGGTGGCACTGCTGTGGCGGATAAAGAACCGCGGCCACTCAGTGCGCCAGAGATGCAAACGGCGTGGAAGAGGGGCTTCCATTACGCAGATAAGGCCCCGAAATCGGGATCGTGGAACATGACATGCGCGGGGGCCTCGTCGCTGCTGGTCGTGCATCGCTACGGTAACGAAGCTCTCACTGCTGAACTGCGGCAAAAGGTCCGAGAATCGCTTCGTGACTCGGTCGCATGGATCGAGGCGGACTGGAAGCCGCATGATAATTTTTACGGCATGTACAGCCTCGAAAAGGTCGGCGATCTCGGAGAAGTTCATACTTTTGGTGAGCATGACTGGTATCTGGAGATGAGTGATTATCTGCTGGATCGCCAGCAGAATGAGGGCAATTGGAGTGCCGGTAAGGGGTCATATCCCGGCGAGTCCGATCGACTCAATACCTCATTCGCTCTGCTGATTCTGAAACGTGCCAGTGCATTGCTGACCCGTGGTCCTCGAGATGTGGTGATCTACACCGGGGGGGTCCGGTCGGACCAAGCATCTTCCGACGAATGGGTCTTGATCCCACGCCTCGGAACCTCGGTCCATCTGCCCAGTCTGGTTCGAACATTGCGGCTTCGGCCGCACCCTCAGATGCTGCGGATGCTGGAGGAGATGGCGCAATCGCTTCCGAGTTGGAGGCGTCCCACCATGGTTCCCTATCTGGCTCTGGTCCGAGAAAAGGTCAACAGCCGAGGGGTTCGCAAAATTCTCGATCGCTGCGAGGAGTCGATTCGCCCCAGTGGTTTCGCTGATCCCGAGGAGATGGCGGGTTGGTACCAGACCTGGAGCAGGGCCCGGGAAATTGGTGAGGATCAATTGCCCGAGGCGGGGGATGAACTGATCGGAATCGCAGAAGCTGCGGCTGGAGATCCGGTCCTGAGGGAAACCGCAATTCGCGCCGCACTCCAACTGGGGTTGCAGAAGTCGGCTCGCCTGATGGTCCAGGACCTGGATTCGGAGCACTACGATCTGAGAATGCTCGGTTACCAGGGGATTCGCGCGCTCTTCTCCGATTCTCCACCCGATTTTGACCCCGAGGAGTCGGTAGGATCCCAACAGTCCCAGATCGACAAGATTCGCAGTTGGGTTGAATCGCGGCTGTAAGCCGATCGATATCGTTCGGAAGTCGCTCAGAAGTCGCTCTGTTGTTTCCAGAGTGGCTCGATGATGGCTTTTCCTCCAGTTACCATCCGAGCATGATCTGCCCAGTGCCTCGATTGCGACTCCGTCGTGATCCACTGGTGGATCGATCGATTCCCGCTGCCTGTAGCGCACTCGGGGACATGCGATGACACAGAACATCAGGAAAGGGGCCAGAATGCCCACCCAGGAGACCCGACAGGGAATCGATTATCGCGTCAAGGATCTGGCACTGGCCAGATTTGGTCGTCAAGAGATCCGTCTCGCCGAGGAGGAAATGCCCGGCCTGATGAGTCTCCGTCAGGAGTACAAGGGGAAGCGTCCTCTTGCCGGCGCACGCATCTCGGGTTCTCTCCACATGACCATCCAGACTGCCGTGCTCATCGAGACCCTGGTAGATCTCGGTGCTGAAGTTCGCTGGGCTTCGTGTAACATCTTCTCGACCCAGGATCATGCCGCAGCGGCGGCGGTGGTCGGTCCAGAGGGCACCATCGAGGAGCCCAGGGGAGTTCCGGTGTTTGCCTGGATGGGAGAGTCTCTTCAGGAGTACTGGGAGTGCACGGTGTCGGCGATGACCTGGCCCGAAGGTCCGCCGAACATGATTCTCGATGATGGTGGTGATGCGACGATGCTGGTGCTCAAGGGACGTGAGTTCGAACAGGCCGGTCGAGTTCCTGAGTTCGATGAGAGCGATCCTGAGGAATGGAAGTATGTCCTCGAGATGATGAAGGTCAGCCTCACCGAAGCACCGGCAAAATGGACAACCATCGCCGAGAACATCCAGGGAGTGACCGAGGAGACCACTACCGGGGTCCACCGTCTTTACCAGTTGGAAGAGGCGGGGACGCTGTTGTTCCCTGCGATGAATGTCAATGATTCGGTGACCAAGAGCAAGTTCGACAACCTCTATGGTTGCCGCCATTCACTGGTCGACGGCCTGTGCCGCGCCACTGACGTGATGCTCAGCGGCAAGACCTGTGTAGTGCTCGGCTTTGGCGACGTCGGAAAAGGCTGTGCCCAGGCCCTCAGAGGACAGGGAGCTCGGGTCGTGATCACCGAGATCGATCCGATCTGCGCTCTGCAAGCCGCGATGGATGGTTACCAGGTGGTTCACCTCGATGACGTGGTGGAGGATGGCGATATCTTTGTCACCACCACCGGGAATCGAGACATCATCTGTGTCGATCATATGAAGCGAATGAAGAATAACGCCATCGTCTCGAATATCGGTCACTTCGATAATGAAATCGACATGGCCGGTTTGGCCGCGGTCGATGGCATCGTCTGCGAAAATCTGAAGAACCCGCAGGAGCACCAGAATCAGGTCGATCTGTGGAACTTTCCCGATGGACACTCGATCATCGTGCTGGCGGAAGGTCGCCTGATGAATCTCGGTTGTGCGACGGGCCATCCGTCCTTCGTCATGAGTGCCTCCTTCACCAATCAGGTGATGGCACAGATCGAGTTATTCCTGTTCGGCGAGAAGTACCAGAACCGCGTGTACGTGTTGCCAAAGACTCTCGATGAGAAGGTGGCGCGTCTTCACCTGGATAAACTGGGTGTGCGATTGACCGAGTTGTCGGACGTGCAGTCGAACTACCTTGGAATTCCGAAGGAAGGCCCTTACAAGGCGAACCACTACCGATATTGATCGGTTTCAGCGCCCACAATCGAAGTTCTCATTCCAGGGTCCGGTCGTCAGTTTGTGGCGTCCGGACCCTGTTTTTGGATCTCGACCTTCGAACCAGATTTCACCTCTTGTCGAGTGGTGTAGTGACAGGGTGGATCGAGGATCGATCTGGCGGGTCCAGTGATCTAGCGGGTCCAAGGAGCGGTAGATTCCCGATCGATGTCGAGTCTTCGAAGTGCCGCTTCGAGTTGCTTCGCTTCGATCGCGCCGCTGCGGACCAGCGTGGAGAGTGCCGCCACTTCGATCGCCGCCTGGTCGATCTCGAAGAAACGTCGTAACTGTTCGCGGGTGTCGGATCTGCCGAATCCATCGGTTCCGAGGCTATGCCAGGGAGCCTGGACCCAGGGACGCACCAGATCGGGCAGTTCCCTCATGTAGTCGGTCACCGCGATGACCGGGTCATCGGAGGTGCCGAGCAGTTCGGTGACCCGAGGAACTCTCGCTTCTTCACTCGGGTGCAGCAGGTTCCAGCGATCGACTTCGAGCGCCTGCTTGCGCAACTCCGGATAGGAGGTGGCGGACCAGACCTCGCCACGAACCTGATGGTGTTCGAGCAGCGAAGTGGCCGCAGCGCGCGCCAGTGGTAGCATCGGCCCGCTACCGAGCAGTCGCACCACCGGTCCATCGCCGGAGGGAGCCTCATCGAGGAGATAGAGGCCATCGAGAATGCCCTGCTTGCAGCCCTCTGGCATCGCTGGCATGTCGAGGTTTTCGTTGTAGAGGGTGATGTAGAAGAACACATCTTCTTCTTCTGCGACCATCCTGCGCATCCCTTCCTCGATCACCACCGCCAGCTCATAGGCGAAGGATGGGTCGTAGGTGACACAGGAGGGATAGGCGCAGGCGAACAGTGGGCTGTGTCCATCCTGATGCTGGAGACCTTCGCCGTTGAGGGTGGTTCTTCCGGCGGTGGCGCCGAGCAGGAAACCACGTCCTCGCCCATCTCCCAGCGCCCAGATCTGATCTCCGACTCGCTGGAACCCGAACATCGAGTAGAAGATGTAGAAGGGTAATGTGACCTCACCATGGGTCGAGTAACTGGTCGCAGCAGCGATGGTGGTGGCGAGTGAGCCACACTCGGTGAGTCCCTCCTGCAAGATCTGGCCATCCGCTTTTTCGGTGTAAGAGAAGAGCAGTGCGTGATCGACCGGTTGGTACTTCTGTCCACCGGGAGCGTAGATTCCGACCTGTTTGAAGAGCGCTTCCATGCCAAATGTACGCGCCTCATCTGCCAGCACCGGTACGATTCTACTGCCGATCCCCTCGACCTTCAGCAGGTCTCGAAAGAGCCGAGCAAAGGCCATGGTGGTCGAGGCTTGTAGCGATCCCTCAGTGCCGCCATGGTACTTCTCGAAAAGCATCGAAGAGGGGAGGGCCGGTACTGCAGCCTGTGATCTACGTCGTGGGATCGATCCTCCCAGTGCTGCTCTTCGCTCCAGCATGTAGCGAACCTCTGGTGAATCTGCTCCGGGATGGTAGTAGGGAGCAGATTCCACCTCTGCATCGGGCACCGGGATCTCGAGCAGGTCACGAACCGCTCGAACCTCATCTCCTTTGAGCTTCTTGATCTGGTGGCTGATGTTGCGTGCCGCTGCCTGTGGGCCCAGGTGGTGTCCCTTGATGGTCTTGGTCAAGATCACCGTGGGACGCCCATCGGGACGACAGGCCAGATCGAAGGCTGCCGCGACCTTTCGACGGTCATGACCTCCGCGACCCAACTGTTGAAGTTGTGAATCGCTCCACGACTCGAGCAGTGTACTGATTTCAGCATCACCATCGCTCAACTGCTGGCGCAGCCAGGAGCCATCTTCGGCGACCGCTCTTTGCCAGACTCCATCGACGATCGATCCGATCCTCTTCAGTAACCTGCCTGAAGTGTCCTGTGCCAGTAGTGGATCCCAGAGTCGATCCCAGACCACCTTGATCACTCGCCAGCCGGCTCCATCGAAGGCGCCTTCGAGATCCTGGATCACCTTCGAATTTCCGGTCACCGGTCCATCGAGTCGCTGCAGGTTACAGTTGATCACGAAGGTGAGATTGTCGAGCCGTTCGCGTGATGCGATGCGCAGGGCTCCGAGAGTCTCCGGCTCATCACATTCACCGTCTCCGATGAATCCCCAGACTCGCTGCTCACTGGTGTCCTTGATCGAACGCGCGGTGAGGTAGCGATTGAAGCGAGCCTGATAGATGGCATTGATCGGTCCCAGCCCCATCGAAACGGTGGGAAACTGCCAGAACTCCGGCATCAGGCGAGGGTGCGGGTAACTGGAGAGTCCTGCCCCGTTGACCTCTTGCCGAAAGCGGTCGAGTTGGGTGGTTTGCAACTGTCCTTCGAGATAGGCACGAGCATACATCCCCGGGCTGGCGTGGCCCTGGAAGAAGATCTGGTCCCCTCCTCCTGCAGCATCGATGCCACGGAAAAAGTGCTGCTGGCCCACCTCGTAGAGGGTGGCGGCGGAGGAAAAGGTCGACATGTGACCGCCCAGTCCATCGTGCTGGGTGTTGGCACGGACCACCATCGCCATGGCGTTCCAGCGCACGATGCGCTCGATGCGATGGTCCATCTCCTCATCGCCGGGGTAGGGCTGTTCTGCTTCGACCGGTATCGTGTTCTGGTAGGGAGTGATCGAGTGTGAACTCAGCGGTACATGATGCGCCTGGGCATGCCAGATCACATCATCGAGTAGCCCACCGGCACGCTCGGTTCCAGCCGCCTCACTGACCGAATCGATCGATTCGAGCCATTCCGAGGTCTCTTCAGGGTCTGGATCTGTCGGAAGATGTTCCATCCGATCTTTGGTCCTCTCCATCGACATCAATCGGCAGATGGATCTTCCGGCTCGGGAAGGATCACCGGGATGCCGTCTACCACCGGAAAAACTCGCTCACAGCCACTGCAAGCGAGGCCATCGGGGCGTTGTTGCAGCGGCTGGTGCTGCGGGCAAGGGCAGCGAAGTAACGCCAGCAGCTTTGGATCCACCTCGCCTGAATCGGCGCCGGAACTGTGCTCTGCGCCCTGGCTCATGGTCGACTCCCTCGCTCTGGCGATCGGGATCGAGCAGTGCCATGGTGGCAAACCTGCCGCCCGATCTTTACAGTAACGATTCTCCGAAATCGGTGCTCCGGAGCAACCGAATCGCACCATGGCTCGGGGGAATAGGAGGCCCAAGATGCCAGGAATGGCACCAGGTGAGCATTTCATGTCCCAATTCGTCGATCCCATCTGGCGGGCTCGAGGCTTCTGATGGTGCAACTGAAGTTGATCGAGGGGCGATTGGTTCGACGCTACAAGCGTTTTCTGGCCGATTGCCACCTTGCCGACGGTGGCGAGGTGGTGGCCCATTGTCCCAATCCGGGAAGCATGAAGACCCTCATCGATGGTCAGCCGCGAGCATGGTTGAAGTTTGTCGATAACCCCAAGCGTAAGCTCCCGTGGACCCTGACTCTTCTGGAAGTCGGTGAGGGAGATCAGGCACTGGTCGATACGTCGCTACCCAATTCAATCGTGGCCGACGGCATCTTGCTGGATCAGGTGCCGCGACTGGGAAAGTTCTCATACTTGCGCCGTGAAGTTGCGATCGGTCAGGGGACACGGCTCGACATGGTACTGGGAGAGATCGAGGATCCGGATGAGCGAACCGGTGATACCTTCATCGAGGTCAAGAATGTCACCATGAAATCTGCACACTTCGATGACCGCGCCGATTTCCCCGATTCGGTCACCGCACGGGGAAAAAAACACCTGGAAGTACTGGCAGGTCTGGCCTCCTCTGGCCGCAGAGCCGTGCTCTTCCTGTTGCTGGGGCGGACCGATGCGAGGCGGGTGGGGTTTGCCCACGAGATCGATCCAGCCTACTGTCAGGCATTGCAGCAGGCGGTGTCTGCCGGGGTCGAGGTGATTTCTCACCGGGTACGGATCGATCAGGGACAGATCACTCTCGGCGATGAAGTTCCGGTCGATCTTCCGGTCGAACTTCCCTGAATGATCCCGGACAAGGCGCTTGGCAGGGCGGGCCATCCTGGCTTACTCTCTCCCCTCTTCCCGATCTGGAGGCACAGATGAGTGACCGAAGTTGCGACCAGTCCGTCGATCTATTGCGTGAATTGAGCCTGGCCACCGCTCCACCAGGAGCTGAGGACGAGGTGCGAGCCATCGTCCATCGGGAGTTGAAAGGGTTGGGTCCACTACAGCATGACGCACACGGCAGCGTCATCGTCGAGGGAGATGGAGCCGGTCCTCGAGTGATTCTCGATGCTCACATGGACGAGGTGGGATTTGCCGTCCAGTCGATCGACGACGAGGGACGAATTCACTTCGTTCCCCTCGGCGGCTGGTGGGGCCACGTGTTGCTGGCACAAAGAGTGGATTTGCTGGCCACCGGTGGGCGCAAGATTCCCGGTTCGATCGGCTGCAAGCCGCCCCATTTTCTCAAGCCAGCAGAACGGGAGAAGGTTCTCAAGCTCGAGAGCATGTACATCGATGTGGGCGCTCGGAATCGTGCTGAAGTGGAGGAGTGGGGTGTGATGGTGGGAGATCCCATCTGTCCTCGGGGTCAGTTCGATGAGTTGGCCTCTGCCGGACGCTACTGTTGCAAGGCGTTTGACGATCGTGTTGGGGTCGGAGTCCTGATCGAATCGTTTCAACGACTGGCAAAGATCTCCTCGCTGTCCTGCCAACCGGTGGCGGTGGCTGCGGTCCAGGAGGAGGTGGGTTGTCGTGGCGCAAGAACCGCCAGTTCCATCAGCCGTCCCGATGTCGGGATCATGCTCGAAGGAACTCCCGCCGATGATCTGCCGGGTATGACCTCTCGACAGGCAGTTCTGGGGGGAGGACCACAGCTTCGGTTCCTCGATCCGACCGCGATCTCGAATCGACGACTGGTTCGACTCTGTCAGGAAGTCGCCACTTCCGAGGGAGTACCGTTGCAGATCGCCGTGCGACGAAGTGGTGGGACCGATGCTTCGACCACTCACCTTCATGGACAGGGTGTTCCGACGATCGTGATCGGAGTTCCGGCCCGTTCGATCCATACTCATTCCAGTGTCATCGATATCGATGATTATCGTCATGCCGTGGATCTGGGTGGCTTCGTTGACCGATTACTCCTCGTAATTCGATTCGAGGCCGCTCTCCGAGCAGATTTGATCGAGATCCCTACGACGCTTCTGGCGTGCAGCGGGTCGTTCGCCCCCGCGTTGGTCCAGTTCTTCCAGCAGTTGCAGCACTTGGTCTTTGCGTCCTGCCAGCGCATCGATGCGGAGTCTCGCTTCCATCGAGCTGAATTGATATTCAGCGGAAATTTCTCCGCTGTCGATGGTCAAACCCGCCTCCTCGATCAGTTTGTCCGCTTCCCCGGCCTGGCCCGAGAGGAGCAAGATCGAGGCGAGCCGTGCATAGGAACGTGCGCAGAGCGGGTGGTGGATCACGTGTAACTGTCGGATCGCCATCAGGGCACTTCGGGCTGTCTGCTCCGCGGCCACCAGATCGCCGCAGCGTTGCTGGCAGCAGGCGAGAGCTCGCCTGTGTCGTGAAGTGTGGTCCGACCGATCGCCCCTCAGTTCGATCTGCAAATCGACCGAACGGGACAGATCCGCGAGCGCCGTTTCGAGATCTTGTCGGCTGGTTTCCTCGGCAGGGAGTTCGAGCACGGTTCCAGCGCGGTGGAGTAACACTGTCGCCAGCAGCGCTGGATCCTCTTCTTCGACCACCGTGATGACACGGTTGAGGATCTCTCGAGCTTCTTCGGGGTAGCCTTGCAACGAGATCGATTGGGCCAGTGTGAGCTCGTATTGCACCTGCTCGATCTTCGGATCTGTGGCCACACTGACCAGTAGATCCCGGCTGATCTCCTCCGCCTGCGGGTAATCTCCCCGGACATTGAGCAACTCCGCCAGTTCATGTCTGATTTCGCGGGAGTCTGCAGCAGGTGATTCGGGCGGGACCAATTCGAGCGCCTTCTGGAGTGCATCCTCAGCCTCGGAAAGACGCCGCAACCGCTGGTGAGCCCGGGCCAGTTTTCGATAGGCATCGATCCGTTCTTTGGCGGTCCAGTGGGGGTGATCATCGCGCAGTTTCGTCTCGGCCTGTAGTAACTCCGTCGCTCGATCTGCGGCACCAGTCTCGAGCAGGATCGAGGCGAGGGATCCGAGCAGTGATGCTCGGGTTTGTGGTTGCTCATCCATTCCCGAGAGAAGATCTTGTGCACCCCGGTCGAGCAGGGAATGAGCGCTGATGCGATGAAGAGATGGGTTATCCCCTGCTTCATGCAAGAACAGGCCGGTCAAGAACTGCGTCACCTCTCTCGATCTCATCGCCAGTTCCTGTGCCTTCTGGGCCTTTTCTGCAGCAGAGGCTCGAGCACTCAGCACCTCGCGTAGCATGGTAGAGATCTGACCCGCACTGGTGGGGCGGTCCGATTCCTTGCGCTGCATCGCCAGTCGACAGATGTTGGCCAGGTCATCGGGGGTGTCGGGAGACTTCTCCTGGATATCTACCGGTGGTCCCTTCTGCAACAGCCTCAGTATCTTGTGACCGGGCAGGGGGATATCCCCGGTACGGTAGGGGGGATTACCCGAGAGGATCTCGTAGAGCAACGCTCCGATCGAGTAGACATCGGTCCAGGGGCCGATCGAGCCCTGATCGGGGCAGGCCTGTTCTGGAGACATGTAGGAAGGAGTGCCCACCACCGATCCATCTCTGGTGATGACGGTCGATCCCTCCTGGGAGGATGCGAGAGAATCGGAGATGACATCCTCGAGTGGATCATCTTCGATGTCGGATAGGATCCTCGCCAGGCCCCAGTCCATCAGATAGACCTCACCAAATTGACCCACCATGATATTGGCCGGTTTGACATCGCGATGAACGATTCCGCGAGAGTGGGCATATTCGAGGGTATCGCAAACCTTCAGCAGAACTTCCAGCAAACGATTGCGGTCCCAACCTGAGGTGCCATCTCGAGCGTATCGGATGAAGTCTCTCAACTCCTGTCCAATCACTCGATCCATGGTGAAGTAAAATCTGCCATCGGCATCGCTGTTGAGTTCGTGTACTGGAACCACACCTGGGTGCGAGAGTTGAGCCGTCACTCGAGCTTCACGAAGAAATCTACGGAGACGCTGAGGAGGCGCGTCGCCCGCCTTGTCTCCCAGTACCACCTTCATCGCCAGCTCACGTTGCAGGACCGGATCCGAAATCTTCAAGATCGCGCCCATACCTCCACGAGCGATTTCTTCGAGGTAATCGTAGCGCCCGTCCAGATTTGGAATCAGCGGTTCCGATTCTCCGCTCTCGAGCGGGTTACTGAGATCGAGGTCATCGCTGTATCGATCGAGTAATCGTTCAGCCAGAGCATCGGAGTTTGGAGTGGATAGCTTTTGCGCTCGAGCCAACCTGTCGTTTCTTCGCCGTTCGAATTCCTGCAGATGGCACTGCAGTTCGCCCGCCATGTCAGGGTGATCTCTCGAGGCTTGCTCGACCGCTTCCACGATCGACTGGCCACCACCGAGCAATCTTGCGAAGAGAATCTCCGCCGGGGAAAGGGGAGAAATTTCCAGTTCTGGGTCAGATTCACTGTCTTCGGACAATTGGCTGCTCCCGAGGGTCTCGTGCGACTCTCCCGGAGGAGAGTGTGAAATTTGCTCTAGCCTGCGATATCATGCCGCAACGGAGGTGCTCATGACAGCCCAAGATCCACCCGATACAGATGGTGCTGAGGATCACGATCCTGAAGCGGAAAAGCCGGACCCTGCAGCGTCAGAGATCCCCGAGGTCAGTTCCGTCGAATGGCTCCAGCAATTTGCCGATGGAGATGAAGCGGCCTTCGAGCGGCTGCTGGAACAGGAACTTCCGAAATTGAGGCGTCGAGTCGAGGATCGATTAGGGGTCGATCTGCGACGCAGAATCGATCCGAGTGATGTGTTGCAGCAAGCGGCACTCGATGTATATCAGTTGCGCAGCGGGTTCGAGGATCGTGGCCTTCCCGCTTTTCGGGCCTGGCTCAAAACCGTCACCTTCAATAATCTCAATCGATTGATCGAGAAGGAACTGGCTCAGAAGAGAGATCCTCGGCGCGAAAAGCGCCGGGCGATGCCGGCGGGAGCCAGTCAATCCCTCGATCCCCTGGGAAACCTGGCGGCTTCGATTTCATCTCCCTCTGCAGGACTCCATCGGCAGGAAGCGTTGAACTTGCTTCAAAACTGCCTCGACATGCTCGGAGATGACGATCGAGATCTGCTGCGTTGGATCGATGAGGAAAACATGGGATACGAGGAGGTGGCCAGGCGCCTCAGCATCAATGTCGATACGACACGCCGGCGACACAGCCGGGCGATCGCCCGACTGAAAAAGTTGGCAGAGACGATGCGTGCCGGAGATTCTGAACAGAACGGGGCTCCCTAGGAGAGTTCTGGGTGCTTTTTAGGGTGATTCCAGTGCCCATGGTGCAGGTCACCTTGACCGAACAATCTTGAGACCTAGCATCGACTCGTAGGCTCGCAAGGCGGGCCGCCGCAGCCGGCTCGATCATCGCCGGTCCTCTGTTGCGTGGGAGGTCCCATTGGACCGCTTCGGATCAAATTCAGGGTATGTCGACGCACTCTTCGAGCAATTCAAGAAGGATCCTGACAGTGTCAATGTGGCCTGGCGAGAGTTCTTCGTCGGCTACCAGCCCCAACCAGATGCCATCCATACCATCGAGTTGGAGCCGAGTTCTTCAGCAGAACCTCAGGCCGATCCCGATCCCAATTGCAGGATCGCGAGCGATTCACGGTCCACCGAGGATTTGACAGTCACGCCCTCGATCGTGACCCGGGAGACTCTGGAGGATGAGGAGTCGGATGACGCAGAGGTCGATCCCACGATCCCGCTCCAGGGGATTGCTGGGCGGATCGTCGAGAACATGGAGCAGAGTCTCGAGGTTCCGACGGCGACCACGGTTCGTACCATTCCGGTGCGACTTCTCGAAGAGAACCGAAAAATCATCAACGAACACCAGGTGGCCTGGGCGCGTAGTAAGGTGTCGTTCACACATCTCATTGCATGGGCACTGGTCAAGGCACTGAGAGTTCATCCGGAGATGAATCATGGATTCCAGCGGTTGGACGGTGAAGCGCAACGGATCGCCAGGACCACGACGCGTCTGGGGATTGCTGTGGATGTGGAGCGAAGGGGTGCCCGATCGCTGGTAGTACCCAATCTTCGGGACAGCGGTCCATTGGACTTCCGTGAGTTCTTGGCGGCCTTCAATGATGTCGTGGGCCGTGCGCGAAGAGGAAAACTGACTCTGGCAGACTTCGAGGGTACATCTGTTTCCATCACCAACCCTGGAATGCTCGGGACCAGCATGTCGGTACCTCGACTGATGTCGGGGCAGGGTGCCATCTTCGGTATTGGTGCGATTGACTTCCCGCCTTCCTGTGCAGGAATGGCCGAGGATACCGTCAGTCGCCTCGGCCTGTCGAAGGTGATGACCTTGACCAGTAGTTATGATCACAGGGTCATCCAGGGGGCCGTATCCGGGGTATTCCTGGCCACCGTCGAGGACCTGTTGCTGGGCAAAGACCGATTCTACGAACAGATCTTTGAACAACTCGATGTCCCTCACGAACCGTATCGCTGGTCGCAAGAATCGAGCGAAGATGTCGCGGAGGTGGACTGCAACTCACCGGAGTATCGCCAGGCGAAGGTTCTTCAACTGGTGGACGCTTATCGCTCTCGTGGCCACCGGATGGCCCATCTGGACCCCCTCGGAAAGAGCCCGTCTCCAGACCCTGAACTGGAACTATCCAGTTACGGCCTGAGCATCTGGGACCTCGATCGATCCTTCACCTGTGGCGGAGTCGGAGGGCAGGAACGTCCGAGGAAACTGCGAGAAATCCTCGACATCTTACGACGAACCTACACTCGATATGTCGGCGCAGAAGTATCCCACATCTCCGATGCCGTCGAACGCGATTGGCTTCTGCAAAAGATGGAGGTTACCGAAAATGAAGCGCCTCTGGAACTTGACGATAAGTTGCACATCCTTCGAAAGCTCAATGAAGCGGAAGCCTTCGAGAAGTTTCTTCACACCAGTTATGTGGGGCACAAGAGATTCAGTCTCGAGGGAAGTGAGTCGCTGATTCCAGCGCTGGATGCTCTCCTCGAGGAGTGTTCTGCCGGTGGCGTCGAGGATGTGATGATCGGCATGGCTCACCGAGGCCGACTCAATGTCCTGGTGAACATACTCGGGAAACCTCTCGAGCAGGTGTTCGAGGAGTTTGAGGATTTTGACATGGAGAATCCAGAAGGCTCAGGGGATGTGAAGTATCACCTCGGAGCCCAGGGGATCCATCGCGGCCGTAACGGGAGGTCGGTCAAGGTGACGCTGGCTTCCAATCCCAGTCACCTCGAATCGGTTTGCCCTGTGGTCGAGGGGATGGTCCGAGCGCTGCAGGATGATCGCGAAGGCTCGGTTTCGGTGGTTCCTCTGTTGATCCATGGAGATGCGGCACTGGCCGGACAAGGAGTGATCTACGAGACTCTCAACATGTCGCAGTTGCCGGGGTATAGCACTCACGGGACCATTCATGTGGTCATCAACAATCAGATCGGATTCACCACATCGCCCGAGGTCGGGAGATCCTCTCGATACTGTACCGACGTGGCAAAGTCGATCGAAGCACCGGTCTTCCATGTCAATGCGGATCATCCACAGATGGCGGTTCGGATGATCCGTCTGGCATTCGAGTATCGGGCTCGATTTGGCAAGGACGTATTCATCGATCTGATCGGTTATCGACGCTGGGGGCACAATGAGGGAGATGAACCCGCATTCACTCAACCGCTGATCACTCGCAGCATCGAGAAACATCGGTCGGTCAGAAAACTCACAACCGAGCGTCTGCTGGCCAGAGGAGAGATCGATATCGAGACGGCGGAGCAGATGCTTGGTGAGTTCCAGTCGATCCTCGATGGCTCATTTCAGAAGGTCAAAGCGAGTTTGACCGAGAGGACTCCCGCTCAGGTCCGTCCCGATCTCGAGGAAACGGAAGGCATCGCGGTTCCTTCAGTGGATACGTCAATTCCGATTCCTGAACTGGATCTGTTGCTGGCGGAGGTGACTCGAACTCCCGATCAGTTCAACTTACACCCGAAGTTGCAGAAGCAGTTCGAGCGCAGATTGAACCTGGCTCGCGAAGGCGCCATCGATTGGGGTCTTGCGGAACTGTGTGCTTTTGGGTCGTTGGTACGAGAGGGAACTGCGGTTCGACTCTCCGGAGAAGATTGTGGCCGAGGAACTTTCAGCCAACGCCACAGCGTCTTGAGAGATGTCGATCGCGGCACCCATTACGTGCCGCTCCAGCACCTTGCCGATTCGGAGGGGAGTTACCAGGTATTCGACAGTCTCTTGTCCGAGTTCGGAGTCCTCGGTTTCGAGTTCGGATATAGCCTCCAGAGAAGCTCAGCACTGACCATCTGGGAGGCACAATTCGGGGATTTCTCCAATGGTGCCCAGGTCATCATCGATCAGTTCATCTCCAGTTCCGAGGAGAAGTGGAACCAGAGTTGTGGTCTGACGATGTTGCTTCCCCACGGCTACGAGGGGCAAGGTCCCGAGCACTCCAGTTCTCGTCTGGAAAGATTTCTGCAACTTTGTGCCGAAGGAAACATGCGGGTGGTGCAACCCAGTACCCCGGCGCAGTACTTCCACACCTTGCGGCGTCAGATGCATGAGGCGAAGCGGAAACCACTGGTGGTCTTGACTCCCAAGAGTTTGCTTCGCCTTCCTGCAGCGAGAAGTGCTCCGTCCAGTTTCACTGCTGAAAAGTTTCAGGAAGTGATCGTCGATGGTGCTCCTGGAAATCACATCACCAAGCTTTTGGTCGCTTCGGGGAGGGTCCTCTATGATCTACTGGCGGAGCGAGAGAAGCGCTCTGCAGATGATGTCTTGATCCTTCGCCTCGAACAGTTGTACCCATTCCCTCGCGCTGAAATCCAGGAGGTCCTGGCTCAACTGCCGAAAAGTTGCGATGTCAGATGGATTCAGGACGAGCCGAGAAACATGGGCGCATGGTCCTATTTGAGGGATCGTGACGGGGGATTCCTTGGCGGTGGGCGTAGGGTAAGATTCATCGGCAGGGCCTGGAGTGCCAGTCCCGCCAGTGGATCGAAGGCGGTTCATGAGGCGGAACAAGATCATCTGATTCATCGTGCCTTCGCCGATGACGACGGCAATTAGGAGTACTCAGGGTGTATTTAGAGCAATCGGATCAACTTGAGCAATGGATGCAGAGAGCGACTGCCGATGGTCGATATGGAATCGATCTCGAGTTCATCCGGGAGCGGACCTATTACCCGCAGCTGGCACTGATCCAGATCGCAGTGGGAACCGACCTCGCTCTGATTGACCCCCTCGGTGAAGTGGATCTGACTCCGTTGATCGAGACCATCTCCGATCCTTCGGTGATCAAGGTGGTTCATGCCGGATCGCAGGATCTGGAGATACTCGAGCAACTCAGTGATCGACCTCCGCGAGCGATCTTTGACACTCAGATTGCTTCCGCATTCCTCGGACTCGGACTTCAACCATCTTATGCCGCGACCTGTGGGCAACTGCTCGGGGTGGTGGTGGAGAAGGGCGAATCGTGGACCGATTGGCTGCGACGTCCGCTGACCCGGGAGCAGGAGATCTACGCCATCGACGATGTCCGGCACCTGCTGCCGATTCACGATCGTCTGACCGAGCAACTGGAGGCAGAGGGAAGGATCTCCTGGGCACTTGAGGAGATGAAGAAGTACGACCTCGATTCCACCTATCATCCCTTGATCGAGACCAGCATTCGAAAGGTCAAGCGTGCGGGATCATTGAAGGAACGCGGAATGGCGATCCTGATGGATCTATATGCCTGGCGAGAAAAGGAAGCGCAGACCAAGGATCGACCCCGTCGTCGAATATTGCCGGATGAGATCCTGGTCGAGGTGGCTCGTCGTGCACCTCGAGATGTGGAAGGACTGCAGAAGATCCGCGGGCTGGACCCACGAGATCTTCGACGTCATTCCGGCGCATTGCTGGCGTCGGTTCAGCGGGGACGTGGGATTGCGGAGGAGGACCTGCCGATTGTTCACAAGAGGCGAAGGCTGGAGCCACAAGAAGAAGCGGCTCTGGAACTCTCCACCGCTGCGCTGCGAGCTCTTTGCCGGGCACAACGAATCGCACCTCCACTGGTCGCTCGAGGGGATGATGTGGAAAATCTGGTTCGTGCTCATTCTGCCGGCAACCTGGTCGAAGCAGAGCACTCCCTGCTGAGGGGATGGCGCGGAGATATGTTCGGGACCAAGGTGGTCGGCTTTCTCGACGGAAAGTTCCAGCTGGGATTTGATCAGGAGACCGGATATCCCAGTCTCCGCCCGTGCCTGTGAAGTGCCGATGGCGCGATCGGTACACCATTCCAGATGACCATCGCAGACGGCTACTGCGGGACTCGGATCACATCCATGAAACTGGATACACTGAAGATCGCCTGTCCCGATCCAGCAGGACCGTATCCCGGAGGAACCGGTAACCGGTGCTTCTGGTGAGTGTCCCTCCAGGCGACCAGTAATCGAGCATGATATTCGAGGGGAGCGGGGGGCTGAGATTCTCCAGCAGCCGCCTGATCCTTGACCAGAGGCGAGAGAGGTTCGGGACACCAGACGGTGAATCTCGGACACACTCCCTGACTCATGAAGAAGTCGAGGCCCTCGCGAGTCGATTCCACCGCAGCTTCTGGATCGGTGTAGCCATGGGGCCGAGACATCTCGATCCCCGCCACGAAATTCGGGATGACATTGGCGGCACCAAAAACATCGACGGCATCGATGATGCGTTGGTGCCATTCAGATCTTCCTACATAGGTTTCCTTGCCGGGACACAGCAAGGGAAACAGGCGCTCATCCCAGATCTCGTAGTTGGGGTGATAGATCTGGATCCCCGCATCCTTGAGGATCTGTTGCTCTGCAACTGGAAGCGCCTGGGTCACCGCCTTGGGTATCCAGCGGCCGGGGAATCGCTCCTCGATGGCCCTGGCGTAGGCGGCATAGAACTCGGCTTCTCCCTGTCCTCGCAACTTCCTGATGATCGATCCACCGGTCAAGGTGTAGGCACGTGACCGGTCATCGAGATGGTCGATGATGGAGAGTGCCTCGAGCATCTCGTCCATCGGCTTGACGGTACGATAGGGCCGTCCTGCTGCGACTTGTTGCCGATAGTTTTCATTGATGTCGCAGAAACGACACTCTTCCTTGAAGCCGAAGTACTGGCACTTTCGATAGGCGGTCAGGTACACCAGGTAGCCCCATTCGATGGTAGGAGCCACTTCGTGAACCGGTTGTCCTGATTCCAAATTTTGCTGGTAGTAATCGGGAATCTTCTGCAACTCGACGGTGGAGATCTCTTCTCTACCACAGAACAGATGGAGGGAATCTCCGACCAGATCGATGCGCCAGGGAGAGTGAGGATTGACCCGGACAGAGACCGTGGTTCGGTTGAAACTCCAGGGCCCGCCGACCAACTGGATCTCTTCCGGAGCTCGGAGATTTTCTTGCTGGTCCATCGATTCGATGGGAACCATGTCGAAACTGAAGATGAAGTAAGACTTGCTCTTGAAGTTCGCGCAGTAGCGAAGTGATTCACGAGTGAAGGAAACCCCGATCCTCAGCAGGTCTTCCTTGACCAGTGCTTCGACCGGCAAATCTGCAAACAGCTGGGACAGGCGCTGGATCTCGGCGAGCTGCTGGTCCGCCAGATGAAGTGGTGGGTCCTCTACCGGGTTCAGTTGTGAATCTGGTGGGGCAGAGCGCGAGCTCATCTGGTGTCTCCGTTTCCTGGACGATGGAGGGGGTCAAACTCTCGAGGCTGGATGATGGCAGTCCCGATTCACCGCCACAAGTCATGATGGTCACCCGATCTGGTCAAAAACTGGTGCTGTAGCCCAGCCCCAACAACATCTCGATATCGTCCTGTTCGACGCCGACCGGCGGTTCACTGTCATGTCGGATGTTGATCTGGGTGTTGAGGGAGAGGCCACCGATGATTTGAGTTCGAAGACCGAGGCGGCCCTCTGCGAGAATATTGGAGGGGTCGTCTAGCGAGATGAACAGTGTGTGGTCGTGGAATGCCTCCATCATTCCCTCACCGATGCTCCACTTGAGATCTCCGGCCACGCGAAGGGTATTGGTCGCTTCATCGAGGGCGGAGATGAAATCCTCGTTGAGTGCCGAGATCCCCGATTCCTCCGACCAGCTGATTTCATCGGAATCCAGCAGCTGGATTCCGGCGCCAATTCCTGCAGTGGTTCTCAGGGAAAGATCGGCAAAGCGGTCATTCCTGGCGGAGAAGTTGGTGTAGAAATACCAACTGTCGCGAGGAAAGAAGTCATACTTGAGCTCCGCTCCGGTGGTTCTCTTGCTGATCACCTCTTCATCTTCACCGTAGGCCCAGTGAAGCTTGGAATTGAATCTGTGGGTGAGGTAGCGAAAGGTGTAGTCCATGTTCATCGAAGCGGATGTGGTGCTGGTATTGCCAGAGGTTCGAGTTCCGTTGAGCGTGATGGTGGCCTTCTGAGTCGAGGTGGGTGGGGCCAGGGGAGTCGGATTGATGGCCACCACGTGGGCGTTGGAGATGGTTCTTTCACCGAGATCGTTGCGCACCAGCCAGGATTCTTCGGTGAGTTGTAAGGGGCCGCTGAGGGTTTCACCTGCATCGGTGACCAGAGTCGGGGCCCCGGAGACCTCGGCGGCGGTGACCCGTGCCGCTGGGATCTGGATCGATCCCACCGCTTCCACATCGATGGTGTAGACCCCCTTCTCCAGCTGGCGAAGGGTACCGATGATCACGCTGCCATCGGTCAACTCCAGGCGATCGTTGACTTTCGCCGGAGAATCTGGCGGGCTCGCTCCCACAACGATGAAAAGGAGCAAAGAATAGATCATGATGAACTTTCCTTTCGGGCGAGGAGGGGGAGAATAAGGTCCAGCAGTGCAGGAGCCTACCGGAAAACAATCGGATCCTTCGATCGGTCTCCGGTGACTCTGGTTGTCGAAATTGATGGTGAGCGGTGAAGGGTAAGTCCAACGGTGGTCACAACTCAGCAAGAGCGACCTCGTAGCCAACCGGACCGGTCGGGTCCGCGCCAGCGGCGTGGCTGGATGGCATGGCTCACGGCGATGGCATCGTTGCTGGTGGTGTTGCCGTTGGCGTGGCTGCCGGCATCGCTGGCCTGTCGATTGGCCAGGGGGTTGGCTCTTCCCGCCTGGTTACTGGCTCGACGCAGGAGAGCGGTCACCTTGAGCAACCTCCGTCACGCCTTTGGAGCCACCTGGTCCGAGAAGAAGATTCACTCGGTCGGACTCGAATCGTGGCGTCGAGTGGCGGTTTCTGCAGTCGAGGCGATCCAGATCCAGCGCTGGCTGCAGGATCGCCGCTTTGTCGATTCGGTGCTCTGGACCGGTCCCTGGGAACAGTTGGATCAGCGTCAACGAGCGGGTGAAGCGTTCCTGCTGGTCAGTGGCCATCAGGGTCCCTTCGAAGTGATCTTGCCACTGCTGGTGCAGCGCGGCTGGCGAATGGGACTGCTCTCGCGGCCGGTCAAGAATGCTTATATCGATCGGGCCATGCACTGGTTGAGAGGTGCGACGGTGCCGACGATTCTCGATCCCGCAGGAGCACTGCCGGAGATGGGCAAAGCGCTACGCGGAGGAACCTCTCTGGCACTGCTCATCGACCAGAACACCCGGGACGGTGTTTTCGTCGATTTCCTCGGTCGCCCTGCCGCAACGACCCCTTCCATCGGAGTTCTGACTCGGCGTTATCAGGTGCCTGTGGTCTACCTCCAGGCTCGTCGCCTGGAGGCGGGAAAACGTTACCGATTGCACTGTGAGATCGCTGATTTGCCCTGGGGGGAGGGGATTCGCTCTCATGTCCTGCAGGTCACCCGAGCCGCCACGAACAGGATCGAGACGATGGTCCGGGAGACCCCGGCGGATTGGCTCTGGCTCCATCAACGCTGGAAAGTTCGCCCCGATGGCTCTCGCGAGTTCTTGATCTGAAATCTCTGGCGCCGGTGACAGAGCCGATGCTCAGGTGTATCCTTGCCGGGGACTGGAGAGGCTCACCATGAATCCAACTGCGGTCCGAGACATCCGTGTCGACGGTGTAGAACCGATCTTGCGCGGAAAAGTTCGTGATATTTTTGATCTGGGAGATCAGTTGCTACTGGTGACCAGCGATCGAGTCAGTGCCTACGATGTAGTGCTTTCACAGGGAATCCCCGACAAGGGAGCGATTCTCACTCAACTGACTCGGTGGTGGCTCGATCGATTGCCCTCCCATGTCAGGCATCACATGATCTCGACCGATCCGCTGCAGTTTCCTGAACCGTTCCGCAGTGCCGCCCGTCAGTGGGGACCACGTGCGATGCTGGTCAAGAAACTGCAAATGATCCCGGTCGAGTGTGTGGTGCGGGGGTTTGTTGTGGGTAGTGGCTGGAAAGATTACCAGGCGACCGGTTCCATCTGTGGAATCCCGCTGGCGGAAGGCTTGCGCCAGGCGGATCGTCTCGACGATCCCATCTTCACGCCGGCTGCGAAGAATCACCAGGGCCACGATGAGAACATCTCCATCGATACAGCCGGAGAGATGGTCGGTCACGAATTGATGAGCACCTTGCGCGATCTCTCGGTCGAGGTGTTCAGTCATGGACGAACTCACGCAGATGATTGCGGTTTGATCCTGGCCGACACCAAGTTCGAGTTTGGCCTCGATGCACAGGGGCCGGTTCTCGCCGATGAGGTCCTGACCGCAGATTCTTCCCGCTACTGGCCTGCCGATCAGTATCAAGTCGGGATCAGCCCGCCCTCCTTTGACAAGCAATATGTTCGCGATCATCTCGCTTCCTGCGGCTGGACCGGAGATGGTCCACCGCCAGACCTCCCCGACACTGTCATCGAAGGCACCACTGCTCGTTACCGGGAACTATTTCAGCGTGTGACCGGGGTCGATTGGGAGAACTGGAAGGAGCAGCAGTCATGAGCGCAAAAGTACTGGTAGTGATGGGGAGTGATAGCGACTGGTCCGTGATGGAATCATGTGTAGACCAGTTGCAGAAGTTTGAGATCGAGGCGGAAGTTCGAGTCTGCTCGGCCCATCGTACGCCGGAAGTGGCGCATGCCCTCAGCCAAGGCGCCTCGGATGCCGGCTATTGCGCCATCATCGCAGCGGCGGGTCATGCTGCCCATCTGGCGGGAGTGATGGCCGCTTCGACCACCTTGCCGGTGATCGGGATTCCCATCGATTCCAGTGCTCTCGACGGGTTGGATGCGCTACTGGCGACGGTCCAGATGCCACCGGGAGTTCCAGTGGCTACCGTGGCGATCGGCAAGCCGGGTGCGGTCAACGCAGCGATCCTCGTCGCCCAGATCGTTGGATCTAGCGATGCCTCGATGCGTGCCCGCCTCGAAGATCACAAGGCGGAGATGGCCAGCAAGGTTGCTGCCAAGGATGATGCACTACGCGGTAAGGTCGCAGGCAACTGATCGCAAACGATTGCGAACAGTTCCTTGCCGCGACCGTTGGACCTTCACTGTAGGTCATGATCCCTCACCGGATGTCATGATCCCCTCACCGGATGGATTCGAAGGGCGGCTGCAGTAGTCCCGCTTCGGTGATCCAGCCGTGGATGTGGGATGCGGGGGTGACATCGAAGGCGGGATTCTTGTACCCGATCCCTTCGGGTGGGCGCTCCTCGGTAGCGATGGACCAGACCTCCGACTCTCGACGCTGCTCGATGGGGATCTGAGTTCCATCATCCAGTGAGAAGTCAAAGGTTGATGAAGGTGCTGCGATGTAAAAAGGCACATCGTGGGCTCGAGCCAGGGAGGCGATGGTATAGGTGCCGATCTTGTTGGCGGCATCTCCATTGGCGGCGATCCGATCGGATCCTGTGATCACCAGATCGATCTCTCCCGCCTGAAAGAAACTACCGGAAGCCCCGTCACAGATGACATCGACGGGGATTCCACTCTTTTGCAACTCCCATGCGGTCAGCCGTGAGCCCTGCAGCAGCGGCCGGGTCTCGTCGACGAGAACTCTGAACCGTTTTCCGCTGCGCCACGCCTGGTACAGAACCGACAGCGCTGTCCCTTGACCTGCGGTAGCGAGTGCTCCGGCATTGCAGTGTGTCAGGACCGTTCCACCATGCGGAATCAGATCCGCTCCTGCAGCGCCGATGGCTCGGCAAAATTGTTGATCTTGCACCTCGATGGCACGCGCTTCCTCCAGCAATCGAGCCCTCAGACTCACCCCGTCCAGATCGGCGCACGACGGTGAGCGGGCGATCCGATCCATCCGGTCGACCATGTGCTGGAGATTGACTGCGGTGGGACGTGCCTGGCGCATCGGATGGAGCGCTGCGTCCCAGCGTTCTCGTACCTGCTCGATCTGCTCGCACCCTCGTGAGGCGAGGCACAATCCGTAGGCGGCGGCGACCCCGATGGCGGGAGCTCCGCGCACCGCCAATTGCTGGATCGCTTCGATCACATCGGATGGACTTTCGAGGATGCGCTGCTGCTGGCTTTCGGGAAGAAGTGTCTGATCGAGGATATGTAGAGCACCGTCGATGTCTCCGACCCACTCCAGGGTCATGAAGGAGAGATTCGAGGCTTCTGGGGCTGTCGATTCCGCTGGGCCACCGGGCATCTTGAAGGTCCTTCCTTGCGCCGGCAGATGATCGCCGGCGGGAACGATATCTTTGACAGCGGTTGCGGATCGGGCAAGGGGTCTGGCGAGGAGTCGTCGATCTTGCGGTGTAGAGGATGTGGCGATCCAGCCATCCCCACCGAGGTGATTGCCACGGTTGCGAGCGCCTGTTGAGTTTCGCGGGGCAATCGTCCGCGCCGTGACACGATCACCTGGCGCGGAGCCAGATGGGCGATCCACTGCGCCAGCGGGAGACTGTGCGAACCGTGGTGTGGCAGTAACAAGATATCGATGGGACCGGAGAGGAAGGTGCTGCTCAGCAGGGGTGCCTCGGCGTCTCCAGGGAGCAACAGCGAGCCCTCGGGGCCTTTCACCTCGATCACCATCGAGCGATCGTTGGTCGAGATGGCCGGACCGGGAGCTCGTGGATCGGGGCTGACCAGGACTCGGATGGACCATCGACCGATCCGCAGCCGATCGCCGGTCGAGAGGTGTTTCACCGCAACTCCGTGCTGTTGAGCCTGCTGTTCCAGCGCGCGACCCACTGCAGAGAGGGAAAAGTTGCTCGAAACCAGTATACCTCCGACGGTTCCGCTAGCGATCAACTCGGGTACTGCGGAGTAGTGATCGAGATGGGGGTGCGAGATGATGATCCAGTCGATGCGTGAACGACCGGCTTTCCACAGTGCTTTGCGGACTCGTGCGGCACCCCCGTCGGGAGCGTCGAGCGATCCCGCATCGTAGAGCAGGGTCGCCTCTGGCGAGTCGAGCAGCAAGCATTGGCCGCGCCCGGTCGAGAGCAGACGGATGGTGCCTTCATCGGGGAGGGAACTCTGGATCGCCACGCAGAGCAGTGCAGCCAGCGCCGCAGTCATGGCCCAGCGCAGTCGCCCGGCACTGATCAGCAGCAGTGCCAGCATCGTCAGTGACAAGGCGGGCACTCCGATCACCGGTGCCATCCAGGGACTCCATGGTGTTCGATCGGCCCACTGAGGGATCGTTTCGAGCACGGCACCGATGGCATGCCAGCCGTGGCGCAGTAGTTCTGTGGGCAGCAGTTCGAGAAGCAGCAGTTGGACCATCGACAACACGATCCCGATCGAAATGGGAATCAGCATCACCAGGGTCCAGAGCGGTGACAGTGGCGACATTTCAGGACTCCACCATGCCAGCGCCACATGAGCACCGAAGAAGGCGCCCAGTCCTGCAGCGAGGATCGAGCGGGAGTTCCCTCGACCTGTGGTGACCAGGTGGATCCCTGCCACTGCGCACAACGAGATGGTCGCTGCCGGAGATGGCGGCGCCAACCCCATCGCACACCAGATCAACATCGAGAAGGAAAGGGCATGAAGAGGAGTGGGAATCCGCCCTCCCAGCAGGCCGCTGGCGAGCATCGCGCCAGTCATGGCGGCGCGGATCGCTGGTGGATCCGCTCCCGAGAGGAACGCCTGACCCAGCACCACCAAGGCGCCGGTGCAGCGCACCATGTGAGACCAGGGTGGCCGCAGTCGCCGAGCCATGAAAAGAAACAAACTCAGCACGATGCCGATGTGCAATCCACTCACTGCCAGCAGATGTCCGAGGCCAGTTCTCTGCATCGTCCACCGGGTCCCCGACTCGAGCAGTCCTCGTTCCCCCAGCAGCAGCGCGCAACCCCACCATCCATCGGTCGCCAGCAACCGGTCAATTGCCGCCTGACGCCAGTGATCGGCGCGCGACATCCAGCCACCGCTTTCGATGATGCTCCACTGCTGAGAGTCGATGACCTGGCGACGACCTCCCGAACCGGCTCGCAAGTACAGTTGTAGCCGATCGCCGCGTCCGAGGCGGGCGGCTCCTGGCAGGGTGACCCGCAGTTTCCCGACGATCGGCTGATCACCCTGACGGATCTGATCGAGGCGGACGGTGGTCCAGCGTCTTTGGCCATGCCACTTTCGATGATCCTGACCCTGGCGCGGCGGCGAGCAGACCACCGCCTCCAGATGGACCGGTCCGGAGGGGAGGTCTGCTTCCACAGGGGGTGGACCCGGCCCGAGATAGAGTCCGATGGTGAGGGGCAGAAAGGTCCGAAGTAACAGTGACCGTGGGCCTGGACAGCAACCGATGAAGGCCATCGCCAGCAGCAAGATGGGAGCGGGAAATCCACTCGGTAGTGGCCACTGCCACGGCACCAGGGTACCGATCCACAGAAACAGTGCCGGTCTCCACAGAGGGGAACGTTGGGTGGCTGTCCTTCTCGGCTCGTGGTCGGCGGCTGGCGCCTCGCCCGGTTCGGAGAGCGGTTCGGAGGTCCCTCTGGTGATCGCATTCGAAAGTGGATTGATGTTGATTGCTGCTCCATTGCTTCATTACCCGATTACCCGATTGCCCGATTACCCGATTACCCGATTACCCGATTACCGATGGCCGCTTCCTGGACACTGCCCCATATCGAGAGTTCCAGGGTGATAGCGCTGGTGGCGGAAGCCAGTCGACAGGTGCATCGATGGTCCGGATCGGGTCCAATATGGGCAGTGGCGAAGCGGCTCACTACCAAGGAGATTCGCATGTCGAGGAACACACTGATTGCACTGGGGCTGGTGGTGGGACTGACACTCCTCCTCGGCTGGTTTCTCAGAGATCAATGGTTGGACTTCGGGCCGCTCGAGCACTCTTCCGTGGCGGTCGAACCAGTGGTGGATTCACTGCCGCTCGATCCTGCTCTTGCTCAACCAGACCTGGATCTCGCAGGCACTGCAGAAGCGGGGCCGGTACAGATCTCTGGAATCATTTCATCCTTCGAGAGTTCGGCGGCAGCGGCGGCGCAGGTCTTGCTCTATCGGGTTCAATTCCCTGCGCAGTTCAATGACCGGGGAGGAGTCGCGTTGTGGGAGGTGGTGGACTGGGAGCAACTCCGCGATGGGGGGGGAGCCCAGATCACGGCCCTGCCCTTGAGGAAAGATCTATCACAATCGTTGATCTTGCACTCCGAGACGGTGGCGGACGGTCGCGGGAGGTACCAGTTTCGGGATCTGAATCGGGGATCGTATCTGGTAGCGGCGGTGACGGAAGGTTCATTGGTGACTCCGGCTCATGAACTGATCGAACTGGAAGATTCCCCCATCCGCCGCGATCTGTGGTTGCTGAGGGGCTCACAATTGACGGTTCAGACCATCGATTCGCAAGGTGTCGTTGCCGATGCAAAGGTGATCGTGCGCGGCAATCTGGTCGACCCGGCAGCCGGTGGGGAAGCGTGGTACTTTTCCAGTGAAGAACTGTTGCTGTACATGCTCAATCCACCGATGCAGGGGGGCCGTACCGATGCCGATGGGCGGGTCCAGTTCCATCGGCTGCCCGGCCTCGATTACCAGGTCTACGCCATCAAAGATCCTCTGGCTCAGGCGAGTCAGCGATTGACATTGAGTACATCGCGAGAGATCACCCTGCTGCTCGATACCGGGGCACGCATCGATGGGGTCGTGGTGTCGACCTCGGGGGTCGAGATCGAGGGAGCGATCGTCCGATTGAGGGACCCGGATCAAGGTCGCTGGGCGCAGTTGCCGAGACCCCTTTCCCATGCCGTCAGCGATGCTTCCGGTCGATTTCAGTTACTGGGAATTCCCCTTGGCACCTTCGAGATCAGTTGTCAAGCGAAGGGCTTTGTCGATGGTCGATTGAGGGGCATCGAGCCCGATCCAGAATCACCCCTTCCCATCGTGGTGGAACTGGAACCTGGAGCGCTGATCCGCGGCATCGTTCGTGACGAGTCCGGGGATCCCCTCGAGGGGATCGAGGTGGAGGCGACCCAACGACCTCGAGGCTCATCCGGCAAGACTCTTTCCGGTGAGCGGGGCGAGTTCGTGATCGACACGGTGAAACCTGGAGAGTATCGCCTCACCTTTAAAGGCACCGAGTGGAAGCAACATCGTCTGACCATCGAAACCGGTCCCGACCAGAGCGCCTGGCCCGCCGGGGATTTCTCGAATTTCAAGGACCGTATCGATGTGGTACTGCAGAAGGCCCCGATCCTGACCGGTCGAGTGATCGATCCAAGGGGGAATCCCATCTCCAGAGCTCGCGTACAGTTGGGCCAAAACTGGGGGTCCGGAGATTTCGCATCCACCGATGACAGTGGCAAATTCAGTCTTCTGTTGCACCTCGATGAGACCGGCCTGGAGATCCTCGCCCGCGGCTTTCTGCAGTGGACTCAACAGATCGACCCAGCGGTTGGGGGAGATCTGGGAGATGTGGTTCTTGCCGAGGCAGAGGTGGTGGAAGGAATCGTCTATTCACCCGACGGGAAGCCGGTTTCCGGTGCCCGCATCACGGCCAACCAGGTTCGCCAGGGTAGTCGTAATCGGCGACGCGGTGGCAGCAGCACTGCCTGGTCGAAATCGGACGGGAGTTTTCGGATCTCTTTTCCACGACCAGATTCGCAGTGGCACCTGACCGCTTCGTTCCCATTACTTCTGGCGAGTGAAGAGCTGACGATCAATCCCCAGGGACAGAACACCACCGGAGTGAAACTGATGCTGCGCTGGGGGGCAGTAGTGAGCGGCATCGTGACCGGTGAAGGGATGCCTGTTCCAGACGCCACCATCTCCTTTCAAACCGGAGGTCGCGGCTGGAATCAAAATAATCGCAGCACACGAACTGATGAGACCGGCCACTTCCAGATCTCCGGACTGGTCGAAGGCAAATTCTCAATTCGTGCCAGTGCTCAGGGGTTCGGCGACGCCCTTCTCTCGGATCAACTGATCCGTGCCGATGAGCAGTTGCGTATCGATTTGAAGTTGCTGCGGGAAACCACTCTCTCTGGCATCGTCATCGATCAACGAGGGGCCCCGGTGAATGGAGCCCAGCTCTCGGTCAGCGATTCAACAGGTGCCCGTCGCGGAGGCCTCACTGGGCTGGACGGTTACTTCTCCATCGATCAACTGGCCCCGGGGCTGGTCGATGTGAGGTGCGATTCATCGGGCTATCTGCGGACCCAACTGCGGGAAATCGACCCGGTCCACGGGCCCATCGAGATCGTGCTGAAACAGGAGTTCTCTCTGAGGGGAGTGGTGGTCGATCTGGAGACGGGAGAAGCGATCCGGGGGGCTCGAGTGACGGTTCGAAGCGCACAGGGTCGCAACAGCAGGGGGCGTTGGGATCGCTCGAATCGGGAGGGTGAGTTCGAGGTCGATGGATTGAGCGCGAACCCGTATCAGGTCTCTGCAGCTGCCGATGGATTCGTCACGGCGACTTTTCCGGTGCAGATTCCTGCGGCCAATTCGGATGATTCGATTCTCATCCAACTCGATCCCGGAGGCCGAGTTATCGTCGATGTGGTGGATCAGGCGGGTAGCGTGGTGGAGGGTGCGAACCTGCATGCCACTCTTCTGGAGGAGAATCCCGCTGGAGATTCATCCGCCGCTTCGAATTCGAGAAGGGGTTCCAATCGTTCGGCGGTCAACGCCACCACCGACGAGACTGGGAGAGGAATTCTCGCAGGACTCGACGATGGTTTCTATCGCGTTTCCATCGATCATTCCATGTACATTCCGACCCAATCGGTGGCGGTGGTGAAGAAGTCGGACGGCAGCGCACGGCTCCGGGTGGTGCTCGAAAGAGGCGCATCGATCCGCGGGCAGGTGCGCGACAGCAGTGGGACTCTGCTCCAGGGCGGACGGGTGTCTGCCCGCAGCCCAGGTCTTCCTCGGCGTGCTGGTGAGATCGATGAATCGGGCAACTACTCCATCTCGGGCCTCTCTGCTGGAACCTACGATGTGTTCTATTCCAGTCGTCGGACGCCGCTGGATCCGCCTCCGCGCGGACAGGTCGAACTCAGTGGGTCGGACCAGAGAGTCCTCGACCTGCGACCCTGAAGTCGATTTCCGAATCGATCCATAGTCAGGGTACTACCCCTCGATTGGCGTTTTTTGGCCAATTTCGTTATGCTTCTGTAGGCGCACCTACCGATTGCCGGTTCCCCCTCGTCGCTTCAGGTGAGAATGGGAGCCTGGATTCGTGAACTCGTCGGCGCCAGCGACTTCGGAAGGATCCATATCTCGATGGACAATTTTACTTACGATCGACCGCGGCTTCGTTTCTATTTCAGGGGATGGATGCGATTACTGGTCGCGGTCTTCCTCTTTTCTGCGGTCAGTACCATCCACATCTTCCTCTCCGGGCCGGTAGTCTCTGCCCTGGGTCTCAAATCTCCGAGCGCGGCCTGGCAACCATCCGAGATGATGGAATCGAATCCGCTGTTGGGTCCTGCTTTCGCAGATGGCACTGTGACGGCTGAAACTGTGACGGCTGAAACTGTGCCGGATGAAACTGTCACGGATTCGCTGCTGACCGATTCCGAACGGACCCTTCCCGCTGCTGCTGGGGATGACGAGACCGAGACAGCGCCAGTCGATCGAGAAAAAGAGCAAGCGCTCGCCATCATCGGTGTCGAGGCGCGAATTCCGGATGATGTTCGCAAGCCGATCGGGATGACGCTGGAGGAGTTGCAGCAGTTGACCGATCGGACCATCGTCGAGGGCGAGGCCTTTCTCGCCGAATTCCCGGTCAGCGAGTATCGAACTGCGGTCATCACGGTGCTGTGCCGTCTCTACCTGCTGAATTCAAACCGAACCTTCATCGATTCGACTCGTCTCTACAAGGAGAGAAATGGTAAGGATCCCGATTCGTCCTGGATCCAGGTCTTGCGCCGCAACTACTTCGCCCGGATCCAGGCTCATCTGAAGGAAGCGATCTCGGCGATTCCCGAGGGAGAGGCGATCAATTGCAGGCTGGTCCGGTTGAAGGCAGACAGCTTCTGGCACTCCCAGCAGTACCCCAAGGCGATTGGCCAGTACCGGATCCTGGTCGACCAGTGCGGTTCTCTCGAGGATCTCGATGTGGTTCGTTGCGCTCTTCTCAATTCACAACTCCGTGATCATGATCACTCGGGTGCGGTTTCGACCGCGGATTCATTTCTGGCTCACCATCTCGAGTCCGAATTGTTGCCCCATGTCTTTCACCTGAGGGGTAAGGCATTGCTCGAGGCGGGGAGGTTGTTGGATGCCCTGCACTGGTGGAGATCGATCGAAGATGTGATTCACTCCGCCGCAGAGGGCAAGCCCGTGGTCTTCGATGGGAAACCAGTGGAACTCAGTCTCAAGACGCGCGGTGATTTCCAGCGATACCACGAGGAGATCAATTTCACCCTCGGGTTCATCGAGTTTGCGATGGGTGATTATCTCGCAGCAGAGCAGAGTTTGCGTGAGGAACAGGAACTGTTGATCGCTCGGCAGGGAGAGAATCGGATCACCAATGTCGGCCAGGTTTACATCAACAGGACCGAACGAGTGTATGACACCTTGGTTCGCCTGGTGGGCAAGCCCGCTCCCTCACTCGATCTGGGAGACGGCTGGATCTCCAACGTTTCTCTCGATCCGATTCAGGAGCAGGGCAACGTGGTGCTGCTGCTCTTTGCCCCCTACAACAATGCGCGTTATCGCGACACGATCAAAAATCTACAGCAGTTGTATGTGACCCACTGGCATGAAGGACTTCGAGTCGGGTGGGTGGCGATTCCCAAGGGAAGAAACGATCTATCCGGACAGCTGGATTCGATGACGATCGAGGCGGGATCGTTGGGCCTGGCATTTCCGGTTGGGATGGAGATGAACAAGGACTACGTCAATTACAAGGCGTACAACGCTGCTGTCGGGGGGGGGACGCTGGTGGCGATCGATCGCTCCGGAAATCTGTCCTGGTACAAGATGGATCCGACCTTTCGCGATGAATCGATCATCTCCATCGTCGCCCGGCGACTACTAGAATCGGATTCTGGCTCGAAATAGGGCATTCATCCGACCCCTGTTGAGGGGATACAATGTCCCTCGATGTCGCCGGTTGCGACAGTCCTCGCATCGTCGGTTGGATTCCACCTCATGGATTCCACTCATCGAAGGAATCCGTTCATGAACCCATCGTTGAGAATCTTGTCGCTGTCGCTGATCGGACTCCTGATCCTGTCCGCACGACTGTTGCCCGCCACTGAGTTCGCCACTGAGTTCGCCGAAAAGATCCGATCTGAAGTGGTTCCAGCCGTCGAACTGCCGAAGGACGAGGATGGCCTCACCGCCAAGGAGATCCGCAAGTTAGTTCAACAGGCCGCGATGTCGGGGGATGCCTCGGCACTCGCCGAAGTCCTTCGTACCGTCGGCAAGATGCCGGGCCGCGATGGCGCCGCTTCGGTGCTCGCTACTGCAGCAGCACTGGAGAAGGGGCCCGACGACATCTACTGGTTTCTGCTCCAGGGGGTGGCCGGGTTCAAGGGGCCCGACGCCTTCACCGAGATGGGCGAGTTCGTGATTCGATACAAGTCCAAGGCGATCTCCAGGGACCTGCTCAATTCTCTGCGCAAGTGTCGATCGAAGTATGCCAATCGAGTGATCCGTCGAGTGCTGGACCAGGGCAGTGCCGACATGCAGATGATGGCGGTCGATATCGCCGCCAATGTACCGGTCCGTCGAACCGTCGATATTCTGATGCCGATCCTGGCTCGAGAAGACGCCAAGGAGAAGGGTGGCAAGAAGCCCGCGACGGCACTCAAGCGTGCCATCATTGCAGCCCTCGAATCACTCACTCGTCAGCAACTGGGAGACAGTCTGATCAACTGGCAGGGGTGGTGGAACAAGGAACGAGTGCGTGGTTTGAAGGTGATCCGTGATGAAGCGGAAGAGCAAACCGCAACCACCGGGCTCGCTCGCCCGTTGGACCCGGTCCGGGCGCGTCAGTTCCTGGGACTGGAAGAGATGCCCGCAGGATCAGTGCTGGTGGTGAAGGGGCCGACTGCGGCCAATGGCTTTGACACCAACTACGACCATATCGAACAGGTTCTCGATCGAATCAAGGTGGCCAACACCGTGGTCGAGAAGGGCGAACTGGAGGATCCCTCCTTCTCTCTCGACAAGGTGGCGGCGATCTTCATCAACTGCTCGCAGATCCACAAGTTCTGTCAGAGTCCCGGTCACACTGCAGGAGCCTACACCGGCAAGAGATTGCACAAGTGCGAGGGGCCGGCTCCCCACGACACCGTCCAGTTCAAGATGAAACAGACCGCCGTCGACAAGCTGGTGAAATGGGTCGAAAAAGGTGGCTATCTGTTTACCGAGGACTGGGTCCTGGTCGAACTGCTGGAGGTCGGGTTCGGTCGTTTCGTTCGAGCGGGTGTTCCCCTCGAGGGAGGAGAGGTGGTCATCAGTCCCGAACGTGGCATGACTGCTCATCCGATGCTGAGGGGCGTCTTCATTCCACCGGTCGATCTCGAGGCGCTCCGTCGTGAACGGTGGGCGGGCTACGACGATGAAGACGACGATGAAGATGAAGACGGATACGATCCTTCGGTCGAGGATGACGATGCGGATGTGGACGGCCGTCGCGGCAAGACCGCCGTCGGTGAGGAAGGCTCCGATTCCGGTTCCGAGATCGAAGATCCCGATATCCGTCTGGTCGCCCACCGCTGGAAGATTGACAAGGAGAGTCCCGCTCTCGACATCCAGTCGAAGAAGGTCCAGGTGCTGGTCGATTCGGAAGATCTGAGGCAATTGTGTGGCGAAGGCGCGGTGGCGATCACCTTTCCGGTCAAGCGNGCCGGCGGCATGCGATAGCCCACAGGCACGCCTTGCACCGTGGGATCCGCTGGAGTGAACCTGCTCAAGTTGACTCCTTGCCAGGGAGGGTCTACCGTGCTCAGAGGAGCGAAGGGGTCCGGTCTAGTGGGAAACAAGCACGCTGACGCAATTGCTACGGTGACGTAACTGACGTAACTGCTGCGGTGCTGCTCAAACTATGGCGAGGGAAACCGCACCGGGCACCAACATTGCCGTATGGATCTTCGAGATCCAGAGTGGGGAAATTTCTTTGAAACTGATTCGACCTGGAGTCCAGTGGCGCCGATCTCTCCTGTTTCTCCTGGCGAACGCTGTTCGATCGCCACGACTCTCCCTTCGCACCTCATCATCTCGCACCTCATCATCTCGCACCTCATCATCTCGCACTCCGGCATCTCGCGCTCCAGCATTGCGCAGTCATTCATGCCGTGCGGCACAGAAGATTTCCAGTACACAGCAGAGTTCCAGCTTTCTCCATCACCTGGGTTGGTCGCTGATGCTGTTGCTGGTGGTGTCGACCGGCGTCAGTGCCCAGCAGGGTGCCCAGCAAAGTGCCCGTGGGCTGTTCGGTACCGATGAGGATTTCACTCTCTCCTATGATCGACTCGAGGCGGATGTCTCGACCGAGGGGGGTGGCCGCTCACTGGTGGTGCTTGGAAATGTGGTCTTCGAGGGGCGAGGATTCGCCCTGAGGGCCGATGCCGTGGGGATTTTTATCGAGGGTGTGGACGCAGAGAGCGGACCGATTCACCCGCGGATTCTCGCCATCGGCGAGGTCCTTCTCTCACGAGGAGAACAAACATTCCAGGCCAGCACCATCTTTCTCGATGTCGACGAACAACAGATGGTTCTTTCCGATGCTCGCCTTCGCATCAGTCAGGAGTTGCTCGAGAAATTGAGATCGATCCCGACCGACGATCCGCTACGGAGCCGTCTGGTCGCTGAATCTTGGGTCGCAGGCGTTTCCGATGTCGCTGAAGGTGCCCCCACTAGATCTCACCTTGGCATCGAGGCGCAACGACTTCGAGTTACCGATTTTCGTGATGTCGAGGGGGAGGGGATCACCGTCACCACCGACCAGTTCTTCGATCCCGAATGGGCGCTGGTGGCGAAAGTGGCCCGCGCCAGGTCCCGCAAGGAACTGGGCCAGCGTGCCGATGAAGACCTTCCGGGCGGTTACATCATCGAGCTGATTCCCTTCTCTTCCGCCAGCTGGGATACGCGCTGGGGAGGGAGGTCCTTTCCTCTACGAGATTTTCGTTTCTCCGATTCTTCCCGCTTCGGACCCCGGATCGACACCGCATGGAATGGTGACTTCCTGTTATCAGATAGATTCGAAGATGAAATCGATCTGACTCCCCGGATCGATTGGCTTTCCGATCGAGGGACCGGTATGGGAATCGACTTCGAACTGGGTCGAGATCCGCTGCGCTGGGCCGCCGACCCGGACGGTCGTCTCGAATTGTTTGGCTACGGTTCCTTCTGGGGCATCCAGGACAAAGCCGATAGCGACAGTGATGGCTCGCCGGTGTCTGGTCGCGATCGTTCCAGAGCGAGGGCCTTTCTCCATGCACGCTTCGGCCCTCAAACCCTGATTGATGGCGAGTTGGCGACATCTTCCGATGGTGGTTTTGTCGAGGAGTTCTTCAGAGCGGAATCGAGAACTCTCAAGAAGCCGGAAAATTACCTCTCACTCCGCCAGATGTTCGGCGAGAGTTACGCCGCGACCGCAATCGCCAGGGTACGAGTTTCCGATCACAGAAGTGTTCTGGAGAAGCAGCCGGAATTCGCTTTCCACTCGCTCGATGCCAGTCTCGCAGGA
>LWDU01040407.1_pt1 | contig 58782 bp, 45 predicted proteins | sample 727161 | NCBI WGS metagenome assembly LWDU01 (sample SAMN04566230, study PRJNA314399) | hydrothermal vent metagenome | isolation source: deep sea hydrothermal plume seawater | place: Mexico: Gulf of California, Guaymas Basin | collected 2004-07-11
ACCAGAATCTGCAGGAGTAACATCTGGATGCCCATCCATTTGCCACCGATCAATCGGCGTGAAGTACTGGCTCGATCACTCACTGCGTCGGCTGGCTTAGCCGTGACGTCGCTATTGCCCGGCGTTGGCTTTGCTTAAGAGAGCACACCGACGCGGAACCCCGCGAACTGGTTGCTGTGGTCGAATCCGTGGGGACGGATCGATTCCGACGACTTGTTCGCTGTGGCAAAACCGCGTCGGAATGTCAAGGCAATGGTCTTTGGACACACGCATCACTGGGGTGTCGAAAGAATTGACGATATCCATTTGATCAACTTGCCCGCCTTGGGCATTCGGCCCGCCAATGTGTGGCAAAAAAGCGGTGACAATTCTAGGCCGCGGGCATGTTCGCGTCGACAGACATGATACCGGCGCCGTCGGCATCGGCCGACTCGCAGCGACGATAGAGTGATCGGGCCTCTTCAATCTCACGAAGCTGAAATTCTAGAATCCCGTCAAGCATTGCCTCAACGCCCAGCTCATTCTCCTCACCGGCAAGGGCTTTCGTTTCCTCGTACCTGCGTGCCAAATCGGCCTCGGTCTTCCAAGCTAGGTAAACGAGATCGAGAACCGTTGCCTTATCTTCGAGATTGGGTTCCTGCACTTTCGGGTGTGGTGGATCGATATCAAAGGCATGGAGAATATCCTCTACCCTTTGCGCATGAGGGCCGCGCTCCTCCGCCGCCGCCACACGAAAGTGCTGAGCAAGCCCCGAGTACCCCAGATGATGCAGACGTTCGGCCACACGATCGTAAAGGTGTCCCGCGTTGTGTTCGTCTTGGTGACGCTTCGTCAGCGCCTTTCGGACCTCGCTATTGAGCGTGATCGGCGATTCTCTCCTGGTCATCTTTGTCTCCTCTTCGGACAATTCGGATTACCTCGCGGTGAGAATAGGCGGGCGAGCCATATCGCCCCACTCATCGAATGGTCCATGTTAGCTCTCTCGTCTGTGCTGGCAAGCTTCCAGTGAATCAGGTCACTTAAACGAGACTGAGAATCAGTTTCTCTTCGCGGTCGATACGACCTGAGGTAATTGAAGACACGATCTCAATTGTGGCTGTCCAGTCGTTTTCGAACAGCAACTCCGTGTGATGTAACATGGGCGACCCTGATTCGGCGCTGCTCCGCCGCGGGCGACCCTGAGAACGTGCGTATTTCCATGATGCGCGAAGAACGTGGCGTGTATGTCATGAGAAACTGCGACCGTGTCTCAGTGTTTTATTTGACTCGTTTTTTACTTTTTGATCAGATCGACAACGGTAAACCGAGCAGGGATGTACTTAGTTCAAGTCAGTTCCAGGAAGGTAGCGGTGACAAGTCACCGCACTCCAAAGGGTGCTTCCTTCGCTGTCGCAGAGAAGTACACTTGCAAAACGTGCGTCAATTTTTCCTCCCGACCTCTCGTGATGATGTAATCGTTGCCAATGAAAAAACCGATCGACGCACCCCGGCCCCCTCTCGACCCCGATCGCGAGGAAATGCGTCGTCTCGGCTACCGCACGATCGACCGTCTGGTCGATCACCTCGCGACTCTTAGCGATCAGCGAGTCGGTCGTCGAGGAACATCTGCGGACTTTGCTGCCCTAGTCGACGAACCACTTCCTCGAGACGGTCTGGGCTACGATGGAAGTCTCGACTTTTTTTTCGAACGAGTCGTGCCGGATCTCACCAAGGTCAATCATCCCCGTTTTCACGGATATATTCCGTGTCCCAGTAGTTTCTACGGAGCGCTCGGAGAGATCTTGGCGGCCGGGACGAACCCTTTCGTCGGGAGTTGGTTAGGAGGGACGACGGTCTCTTCATTGGAGCTGACGGTCTTGCGATGGATCGCAGAGGCGATCGGCTATCCAACGGATGCGGCGGGGATTTTCACCAGCGGCGGTTCCTTGGCCAATCTCGTATCGATCGCTGCGGCGCGGTTCCGTCACGGTCGCGAGACGCTGGACAACGGTGTACTCTACTTTTCCGAGGAGGGACACAACTCGGCGGAAAAAGCGGCGGCCGTGATCGGCTATCGCGACGACTTGATCCGTAAAGTGCCCACGGACGCATCATTCCGCATGGATGTCGGCGCTCTCGAAGCGTTGATCGAGGAGGATCTAGCGCGGAATCGACGACCATTCTTCGTCTGTGCAAACGCAGGTACGACGAACACCGGATCAATCGACCCCTTGCTGCAGCTCGCCGACCTTTGCACACAACACAAGATGTGGTTTCACATCGATGGGGCCTACGGTGGTTTTGCGGCACTGTGCGACGAAGGGAAGCGGAAACTCGCTGGGCTCGATCGAGCAGACTCTTTGACTCTTGATCCTCACAAATGGCTCTACGCACCAATGGGAACTGGCTGCGTATTGGTCCGTGACAAGGATGCGTTGGAAGGAGCCTTCGCGGCCCATGGCGCTTATTTGAAGGACATTCCCAAGGAAGAGGTCAACTTCTTCGATCGGGGTCCCGAATTGTCGCGACCGGCACGGGTCCTTTCCGTCTGGAGTCTCCTGCGGACGGTAGGCCTGGACGCTCTCATTCAACAGATCGAATACGATCTAGCCTATGCAAAGTTGGCTCACCGACTTCTTAACGAGGACCCGAGATTCGAGACAATCTGCGAGCCCGAACTATCGGTCGTCGCATTTCGACTAGTAGTGAACGAGGGCGAAACCGAAGAGCAACGGGCCGGTCGAGACACGGCATTGATGGAACGGTCCTTCGCGTCGGGTGAAATCATGGTCTCGAGCACGTGGATCGATGGACAAAGCAGCCTGCGTCTGGTGGTGATGAATCACCGGACGACCGAAGACGAAATACGAAGAACGATTCGAGTTCTGGGTGAGTTTGCCTAATAAAAAATGTGTGGCACTCGGATTTGAGCCGAAGGCGCTAGCCTCGGGTTCTGGCAAGATCACGCGATGCTAACGACAAGAACCGGACGCTACTTGCGCTCGTTGCGTTTCGGATTACCCGTAATCGGATCGGCCATCTGCTCCTTCCACGCAGCAAAAGCGTTCCGGAGCGTTGTCACGATTTTCGCTTGGTCGTCCACCAGGTTTCGCTGCTCAGACGGATCGTCCGTCAGATTGAATAGTTCCGTCTCACCTTTTACCGATCGCAGTTTCCAGTCGCCACGACGAACAGCCCATTCATCACCGTCCTTACACCAGAACAGCGTGTCGTGATGCGTCTGAGAATCACCCGTCAGCAGCGGCAGCAGGCTCTTGCCGTCGAAGTTATTCTTTGCTGATTGTTTGCCGATCGCATCGACTGCTGTCGGCAGAATGTCAAGCGAGATGATGGGTGTGTCGACCGTGCGGCCGCCCGAGAACTTGGCTGGCCAACTGACAAGAAACGGTGTGCGGATTCCGCCTTCGGCAAGGCTGCCTTTGAAGCCGCGCAACGGTGTGTTGTCGGCATGCATCGCTTTCGCGCCACCGTTGTCCGTCAAGAAGAAAAGAAGCGTGTTGTCGAACAGTTCTTCTCGCTTCAACTTTGCCACGACATCGCCGACGCCATCGTCGAGGTGCTTCAACATCGCCATCAAGACCTGGCGTTCCTTGCCGATATCTGGGAATCGCCGCTGGTAAGCTGCGATGTCGTCTTCTGGTGCCTGCGGCGGAGCGTGAACCGCGTTGTAGGCAAGATAGAGCAAGAACGGTCGAGACTTGTTTCGATCGATGAAGGCAACAGCTTCCTCCGTCAATCGACTCGTCAGATAGCCTTCGTCGTTAATCCGATCCTTGTTGCGATACATCGGATGCGAGAATTTCCCTTCAGTGTCGCTGCGGAGGTCGAAGTAGCTGTGTCCGCCGCGCCCCATGAACTTATAGCACTCGTCGAAGCCACGATTCATCGCATGCCACTTGAGTTCTGGGTAATCCTCGTCGAGACCAAGATGCCACTTTCCGATCGCAGTCGAAACGTACTCGTCCGGCAGGAACGATGGAAAGATCGGCAGCTGCGGATCAAATCCGCGACCGCCGTCACCCGCCGAGTAAACGCCGACACGTTGTTGATAACGGCCCAACATCAGACCGGCCCGAGTTGGCGAGCAAACATGCCCACTGGTGTAGCCTTGCGAGAACGCGACACTGTGCTTTGCCAACGCATCCATGTGCGGCGTCGAGACCTCTTTCGGATGCTTAGGGTTCAGGCTGATGTCGGCATAACCCTGGTCGTCCGTGAGAATGATGACAATGTTCGGTTGCGAATCGGGTGCGGCCTGTAGGGGATCTTGGCGAGACCAAGTCATAAGGAACACTATGCCAACAATTGTCGGTAACGCCATTCTCATGGACCATTCTTGCCGTTTCATCTTGTCGCCCTTTTTCGTCTCGTCTCACGATTTCACCTTCGCCGAACATCGATTTTACATCCTTTGTGCCGTAGTGTCTTCGTGTGAGCACAACTCATATTCTCACACTAAGGCACGAAGAGACTAAGGCGCGGCATAATTTACTTTAGCCTGCGAATGGCCTCGCGGGCTCGTTCCATGACAGGAGATTCGGCCTGCGTACTGCCCTTCAAGTGGTAGACGGCGGTTGCCAGCATATGGGGCCGCCACTTTGGACTCAGACGACGGTAGTCCTTATTGTTGTCTCACACGAAGGCACTAAGGAGACCTGGAGCTAGATCGACAAAGCATCCCCGTGAAAAAATGTCACTCGACGAGCAACGCCCATTGTCCGAGTTTTTCGAGCGTGGTAGTAACGAGCTGTTGCATCGAGATCTCATCGCTCGGCAGCCCGTCGTCGGGCGAGACGCCTCTCTGGAGAGATTCGGCGATGGCGCTCTGGTCACTCTGTCCATTCAACTGCATCAGCACTTGTCGTTCCAATTTGGAGATCTGGATGCTCTCGTGCCGGCATGTCGTGATGGAGCTATCGTACCGCGCTTGTGTTCGGGCCAAGAGACTGGCCAGTGGTTTGTCGCTTGGCATCCTAGCGACACGCGGCGGATGAAGCGCAGCGTCGAGGAATCCTGTGCGGAACAATGTGTCTAATAACTGGAGCACCTTTTCTCGGCCATCGTCTTTATTTGGCCGGCACGAATCAGGTAACTTTTTTAACACTGCCTCATAAACGTCGTCGAATGACGTCGACTGGGGCCAAAACTCGGACAGACAAACCATAATGGCTTTAAGAAGTGGCGTCCCGGCCGAGACGCCGCCCTTTGGCATCTGGAACCTTGCCGCATCGGAGGACAACAGATCAACGTCAAGCGGTTCCGGCTGGCCGGTCAAGACCAAGGAAAACTGATCCAACGAAAAACTACGGAGACTTCGATCGATCACGATTTCGGACTGACACAGCAGGGACTTTCGAAAGCTCCGATTCTGAAAGAAATCCAAATACTGCCCAACCTCAATCAGCGACCGACCCGCCATGGCTCGTTGCACGGCTGGAGGGGTTCCACTGGCCAGCATCGCTGCGAAATTCACCTCTGAAAGGTACTGCAGCCCGGCTGACTCTGCATGTTGCACAAACTCGCGGAAATAGAGGGGATGATTGTGAAGTTCGAGCTGATCGTGAACCAAGTAGCCGTCTTCCGCTTTGTCAATCAGTCCGCACTGCTCCTCAAGGACGGCGTGAACGGCAGATCCCGCCGGCACGTTCTCGGTAAGAAAGTGAGCTATGCCCCTCGCTTTCTTCACCCGCTCGTTTGGATCTTCGATGCCGCGAACATGGTACAGCATCATGTCGCGCACGATGGTGCGAAAATGCCACCCGGGATAAACGTTGTACGATACCATGGCGACGCCTTGGGGCGTTAGGTTCCGTCTGCAGACGGCTAGGATTTCGTTCGCGGTTTCCGCAGGCACCCAGGAGTAGACTCCGTGGCATAGTATGTAGTCGAAATGGCCCCATGAATCATCAATGTCGTGTAGACTCCCTTCGACGAATTCGACGTTGTCGAGACTCGCTTCCGCGGCCATCGACTGGGCAGCGGCGATCTGTTTCTCGGAAAGATCAATACCGATGAAGCTGCCGTCGGGGAACTCCTGGGCCATAGGCAGGAGGTTGGTACCCGAGGCGCATCCCAATTCCAACACGCGTGCCCGGTTGATAGCACACGGCTGCATCCCAAACATCGTCGCCATGAATTCCAACACTCGGGGATGGGATTCGCAATGAGCGTACTTGGGATAGGGTATTTGATCGTACGGGTTGATTGTCATGACTCCTTTCTTGTTCGCCTGATTTTAGGTCGGACTTGAAGAAATAGTAATAGTAGATCGAGTCACCTACGTAGGAGTACAACGGATACTCGACATGAACGGTGCGGCGGGCCATGCGAATAATTTCTATTTTCGCTAGAATGTAGGTTTTCTCACACCTCTGGACACAGACCATGGATTGCATGTTGCTCGCTGGTGAAACTGCATTCGACATTGATCTGTTATATGGTATCGACAGGCTCACTAATGGCTGATGAAATCTACCTTGATTCCGTGAACCCAACTGGATTGCTCCAATGCATCATTGAAGGTGACGCCCAAAGCGTTTGGATGTACCTTCATGATCTTGAATCCAGCTCTGTCATCGCCGATCTGCAGTCTGGTTGCCCTGATTACGATTGCCGAGTTCAAGGCGTCCTACCACGGCGAAGGTGCTCCACCACTCGTGTCGGGGTACGCTAGCGAGGGATCGGTCATGCCGGGCATGACAGTCGAACGCTTACGTATAGAATGGGGATCCGCTGTTCCCTCTGTCCTGCGTCAGTGATCGCTCGCCAACTCGCTGCGCTCGGCCCGGGCGAGCGAGCGATCACCGACTCCAAAAAGCAACACTAATTTTGCCTTTTTCAAATTGAACTAAGAAAACCACTTGCCTACAGTGTGTCCTTCATAGAAGACACGAAGTATTCTTCGCACTCGATTGAAGAATAACGGGTTCACGTGTCACATTCTTCTTCCGCCATCGCCTTCAAATAGTGACGGTCAAAAGCCACCAGCATGCTCTCCAGATTGGAATAGGGTCCAGGCTCGTACGCTTCCGACTGCACTCCATGCTGTGTCAACTCGCAGACCCGCCAGTCCTGACGATTGGTGACGTCCCAGAATTCGACCGCCTTCGTGGGATCGAACCCCGTTTGGTCGACGACTTCTTGCGGAAATAACCAATCACACACAATGCGAGTGGAATTGCAACTCGACCGTTCGATCCGATGGGTAAGCACATAGTCGGGGTGCGGGCTAATAAAGAGTGTGGGAAAGAAGGTGTAAAAATAGACTCGGTTTCGATCCTCGTCGCAGAGCCCCGGAAGCCAATCACCGCAGAGCTGCCCATCGACCGAAACTGTATCGTACGCGTCCGAAAGGACCATCGGTCCGCCCAAGAAGGGTCCTTCCGTAAAATCATTTGAAGAGGTCTTGACCGAAGTCACGGGGTTGAGTTGCGGATGCACAAGGGAGCAGTGATAACATTCGCTGTAGTTCTGAAACACGATTTTCCAATTTGCCTGGACCTCGTATGTGACATGGTGCGCAGACACGAGATCACTGAGGCGCCAATCGTCGAAACGAGTGAGGATCGACGCAAGAAACGATTCGAACGGCGGGCAGTCTCGGTCTAGATTGATGAAAACGAATCCCTGCCAGACGACAGAGTGGACAGTCTGGAGCGGATAATCCTTCACATTAAAACCCTCGACCTCGTTCATGTTCGGGGCATTTTTCAGGCTCCCTTGAAAGTCGTAGGTCCAAGCATGATAGGGACACTGAATTCTCGTCTTGAAGTGACCGCATGCTTCCACTTGCATCCGGGTCCCACGGTGGCGGCAGACATTATAGAAACAACTCACTCGGCCATGAGTGTCACGAACAACAATGAAACTCTCACCATTCATTTCATGCACAAGGAAGTCACCCGCTGCCGAAAGGTCCGACGCGCGGCCAACACAGATCCAGTTCTTCCGAAAGATCTGTTGAGTCTCCTGTGCGTAGACTTCTGGGGACGCGAAAAATTCCCCGCGAAGCGTCTTCGCTCCCATTTGCTGATCTCCAATTCCCTGTGCATCCTCTACGTCGTCACAGAACTCAAACAGGCTACCAGAATTGCCGTTTAGTTTCTCCGGCATCGATGGACCAACCGTGTTCTTGGTGCCAGTGTGCCTTCCGTTAAGACCATTTAAATGGGCGCTCGCACACTGGCCCGAGTCACTGTCACCGGTAGAGACCGCTTCAAGATGATTGACACTCAGGACCATCCTGACCACAATTGTGCCTTCGAAGGCCGCATCTTGCCTCTGTTCGGGCAGTCCCATTTTCGATCAGTCTCGAGCGACCTTTTTACCATGCCGTCAGTGTCGGACCGCACGTCCGATCGTTGACAAGACTCGTGAAAACAGGAATGAAGACGTGAAGGGTTCTTACACCTATTTCTTTACCTTTTTGCTCGCCTGTTACCCTCAAGTCTCGACAGCGATCGACGAATCCGATTCGCTAGCGTTGCTGGTTGAAACATTGGACGCGGCTGACGATCCGGGTGTCCAAAGCGCCTTGTTGCGAGGCATGTTGCGAGGGTTGGAGGGTCGGAGAAATATTTCGGCCCCCAAGGGTTGGAGTGAGTTGAGCGCAAAGCTCGCCCAGAGTGATGACAAGAGTGTGCGGGACCTTTCGGCACAGCTTTCACAGATCTTCGGCGACCGCAAGGCGGTTCAGTGGGCTCTCGCCACATTGAAAGACAAGTCGGCCGCTACGAATGCTCGACGGAAAGTGCTTCGTTCGCTGTTAACGCAACAAAACGAAGAAGTATTCACGCTACTGGAATCGCTGCTGGATGATCCTGCTTTGCAATTGGATGCGATTCGCGGATATGCCATGGTCGAGGATGCAACCGCTCCCACAGTGCTGCTGCGACGGTACAAGCAATTGAGCCCTGAACTCCGCCGCGCCGTCGTGGAAACGCTTGCGACACGGAAGCGATACGCACAAGCAATGCTGACGGCCGTCAAACAAAAGATCGTATCACACGATGAGATTCCGGCGCACGTCGCTCGTTCGTTGCACAATATTCTGGGAGATCGATTTGTCGAGGTTTTCGGCGAAGTGAGGCAACTCGCCGAAGACCGTACAAAGTCGATGACGAAGTACAAGAGGATGATCACGCCGAAAGCGATTGCCTCAGCAAATGCTTCACGAGGTCGAGTCGTCTTCAAGAATACGTGTGCTGCATGTCACCTACTTTATGGGGAAGGCGGCAAGATTGGCCCAGACTTGACCGGATCGAACCGAGCCAACCTTGACTACATTCTTTTGAATAGCGTCGATCCAAGTTACGACGTCCCCGTCGGCTACAAGATGATAACAATTTCGACGGTCGACGGACGCGTCATCAATGGTGTTATCGCTGAAGAAGACGGAGTTCGGGTCGTGCTAAAAACGGTCGAACAGCCAAGAATGATCATCGCCAAGGAGGACATCGAGACGCGAACCATCTCATCCAAGTCGATGATGCCTGACGGACAGTTGGATAAGATGAAGCGACAGGAAGTGCTCGATCTGATCAGATATTTGAGAACAACAGAGCAAGTGGAGATGGCGAAATGAACGAAAAACTCAAACTAGGGGCAACATTGACGTTGTTCGTCACGCTCTTGTTGTGCAGCGGTACGCTGGGATTGGCTCAGGAATCCAAAAACCAACTTCCCAAAAAACAGCACAAGACCAGCAACGCACCGTTTCTGAAACCGGAGCAGGCGGTTGCAAAGATGTCGATTCCGGATGGTTTCGAGGTCTCGATATTCGCGTCCGAGCCAGATATCGGAGAACCGATTGCCTTTTGTTTCGACGACCGGGGCCGCATCTGGGTTGCCGAGAACTTCAACTATCAAACGCGTGGTAAACATACCAACGACCAAGTCAGCCGGATTCAAATCCTGGAAGATACTGATGGCGACGGTGTTTTTGACAAGAAGAAGACGTTTACTGACAAGTTGACTTTCACGTCCGGACTCGCCTGTGGATTTGGCGGCGTCTTTGTCGGATCTCCACCCAATCTAACGTTCATTCCCGACGCCGATGGTGATGATAAGCCGGACGGTCCTCCGCAAATCCTGTTGGATGGTTGGGGGATCAACGATCGGCACGAGACGTTGAACAGTTTCATTTGGGGGCCTGATGGATGGCTTTACGGCTGTCATGGTGTGTTCACGCAATCGCGAGTTGGCAAACCGGGTGGCGACGCAGCGGGAAGACAGTTTATAGACGGGGGTATCTGGCGATATCATCCAACACGCAAGACTTTCGAAATATTCGCCCGCGGGTTATCGAATCCGTGGGGATTCGATTTTGATGATCGCGGTCAAGGATTCGCCACGTGTTGCGTCATTCCGCATTTGTTTCACGTGGTCCAAGGAGGTGTGTATCACAAACAGAGCCGCCCTCACGTGAATCCGTACATTTACGATGATATCAAGACAATTCGCGACCACACCCATCTATCCGCTCACGGCGGGGCTCGCTTCTATCTTGCGGATGCGTTCCCTGAACAATATCGCAATCGACTGTTCATGTGCAACATTCATGAACACGCCGTCTTGACCGATATTCTCGAGCCCAAAGGATCCAGCTTTATCGGTAAACACGGCGATGACTTCATGCCGACGAACGATTTAGCATGGGTCGGATTCAGCGTCGAGATTGGCCCGGAAGGGGGCGTCTACATTCTGGACTGGCATGATACCGACGTTTGCGGAAACGCGATCAATTTTCCTAACAGTGGCCGAATCTATCGCATCATGCCGAAGGGCGCAAAGGGATTTACGCGGCCCAATTTGCAAACGATGTCCGATGCTCAATTGGTCGAACTGCAGACGCATGCGAACGACTGGTACGTTCGCCATTCTCGCACGTTGCTTCAAGCGCGGGCGGCGAACGGATCGTTGGACAAGACGCTTGTTCTTACACAACTTGCTCACCTATTCCACTCGGCCACGACTACGCCGAAGCGGCTTCGGGCACTGTGGGCTTTGAAAGTCACCGGATCCCTGGATAACAACCACATTGAACGGCTGTTGGCTCACGAGGACGAGTATGTGCGTGCCTGGGCAATTCAGTTTCTCTGCGACAGCACCGAGGTCAACGCGTTTCAGGACGCCAGCAGCGCCGAGGAATCGCCCGTAACTCGATCGGCGCTGGCATCTTTTGCATCCATGGCGAGTAAAGATCGATCGCCGATCGTACGTCTCTATCTGGCATCCGCCGTTCAACGGTTGCCGTACGCAGAACGTTGGCCCATCCTCGAAGGACTTGCGTCACACGGTGAAGACATCGGCGACAACAACCTACCGCGGATGGTCTGGTTCGGTTTGGAACCAATGGTGCCTGATCATCCCCAGAAATCGTTGCAGCTTGCTATCAAGGGAAAGATCCCGACGCTTCAAGAATTCGTTGCTCGTCGAATGGTTTCAGGAAAGGTGACCGTAAACCTCAATCGTCGCCAATCACCGAAGTCGGCGCCCGAATGGCAGTGGACAATTCAGAGAGTGGCTCCCGGGTTCAAGGTTCGCAACGTGGGCGAAGGTGGTGTCGTCCATCACAAAGTCTTTCGCAACGCGATCGCAGTTCAAACACATCCTCTGAACCAAAAAACTCCTAGCAGCCTGTACCGCGCTTTGGCGGTGCCAGAGAAGAAGAAAACGAAACTGAGCTTGCGGGTCAGCCATCATCCCCACGGTGACTGGCAATTGAGGGTATTGGTGGGCGGAGAAGTTATCTTCGACCAAATCATCGGATCCAAGTCCGTGTCGGATGATGAGTGGCTGGACGTCAACGTCGACCTTACGAAATTCGCCGGACGCACGATCCAACTGTCGATTGAAAACCGTCCCAACGATTGGCGCAACGAGTGGGCATATTGGAACAAAGTGAAGATTGTCAGTGAATGAAACTTGGGATGAGTGAATTCGGTCTTCGATACCGCATGCCTTATTGGACCACCAGACATGACTTTCCCTCGTTGTTGTTGGATGAAGGCAACCACCGCGGTATTGTCTGCCTTGGCCTTTCTTACGTTCGTTTCGTCGGTTCATGCAGAGAACGATCGGCCGAACGTCGTGTTCTTTCTCGTCGATGATCTGGGGTGGAGAGACGTGGGTTGTTTCGGCAGCACGTTTTACGAAACACCAAACATTGATCGATTGGCCAATGAAGGCACACGGTTCACGCAGGCTTACGCCGCTTGCCACGTTTGCTCCCCGACGCGTGCCAGTATATTGACCGGCAAGTACCCGGCACGACTTCACTTGACCGACTGGCTGTTTGGACGAAGAGACTTTCCGTTTCAGTCGCTCGAGACAGTAAAAACAATACAGTCTCTTCCCGACACAGAAGTCACACTGGCCGCAGCGCTCAAATCGTCAGGATACAGCACAGCAATCTTCGGCAAGTGGCATCTGGGCGATGAACCGAACGGGCCACGAAAGCACGGGTTCGATGTCCAAGTTCCCAAGTGGAACAAGGGCTGGCCAAAAGCAGGATACCATGCGCCGTTCCAACTGGCCGGCCTGCCCGGTTCGAAAGGTGACTATTTGACTGACCGCCTAACGGATGAGGCGTTAAAGTTCATCGAACAGAATAAGAACCGGCCGTTCTTTTTATATCTCTCGCACTTCGCGGTGCACGACCCCATTCAAGGCCGCTCGGATCTCGTCGAAAAGTACCGTAAGAAACTAGCAACGATCTCGCCTGCAGATGGGCCCGATTTCATTTTGGAGGGTAATCCAGATGATCACGATCCCTTGTCTCAAGAACAACTGGCGACTTTGATCAAAAAACCGTCGCACCGTGGCCACCACGTCTTGCCCCAGCGGACCGTCAAGATCAAACAGCATCAAGACAATATCCAATTTGCCGCGATGGTCGAATCGATGGACGAAAGCCTTGGTCGAGTATTGGCCAAGCTAGAGGTCTTGAAGTTACAAGACAACACGATTGTCATCTTCTTCTCCGACAACGGCGGAATGTCCGCCGCGAACTTCGGTAATCCCAATAGAGTCGTGCCAGACAACAGACTCGATGCTGCCTATTCGACATCGAATCTGCCATTACGTGGAGCAAAAGGCTGGTTATATGAAGGCGGCATTCGCGTGCCGATGATCGTCAAGTGGCCGGGACATGGAAAGCGTTCAGCGGTCTGCGACGAGCCTGTAATCAGTACCGACTTCTATCCGACAATTCTCGAAATGGCCGGATTGCCAGCTCGGCCTGATCAACACATCGACGGCGTCAGCCTCGCACCTCTGCTGAAAGGCCAATCTGACATTCAACGTGAGGCTATTTATTGGCACTTTCCGCATTACTCCAACCATGGTATGCAGCCACCCAGTGGTGCCGTCCGCGCCGGCGATTACAAACTAATCGAGCACTATGAAAACGACACCGTTCAACTGTTCAATTTGAACAATGACCTGGGAGAACAAACCGATCTTGCGTCAAGCGAATCTGCGAAAGCCGACGCACTCCGTAGCATGCTGCACAAGTGGCGAAGCGAGGTCGGTGCCAACAAGAACAGGCCCAATCCCGATTACGACCCCGGCAAGTACCCATCGCGATCCGTTCCTCGTTAAGGAACGATGTCGACTCGGCTCATCTCATTGCCGACCTCGAAGCTCCCTGGAAAATCACTTCTCTTGGCGTCGCAGGAACGACTGGTCGCTAATACTCAGCTTCGCAAGAGGCAGTGTAACCTCATCACCACTCTCTTTCTTGAGTGTGACGTTACCGCTCTCCAGTTTGACAAAAGTGCCCCGCACCTTGAACTTCCCCGAGATGTCCGTCCAGGTGCGCAATTTCGGTTTCGTTGGTAGTTCGGTCACATGGAGGATCTTGGCGTCCGGTGAGATCGACGTCAGTTCCTGTCGTGCAAGCTTGTCGGCCTCCGTACCTGGATAGCCCCGAATCACATTCTCGTAGGCTCGCGGGGCCTTATTGCGATCCGTTGCCTTCTCAGATTTCACCAGACCTCGAGCACGCGTAAGTGCTTCGGCTTGGACCATGTACGGCTTAATTTCCTTGTTGCGTTTCGCGGCCTTGATGCTGGTCAGAACTTTCGTTCTGATTTTTCCAAATCCAACGTATTGACGTTCGGCCTCAGCTAACACCAAAGCTCCCTTGAACGCGGTCTGAACGTTTTCGAGGTCGGCGACTGCGTCGTTCATCATCGAGTCCGACGCCTCGACCAGTTTCCGTGCGATCTCATCCGCCTTCAGCGCCAACGCCGAATAGCTCTTGAGGTCACCGACCGTGCCCACCTTTGCGAGCTTCGACAACTCAGCCGCCGCTTCGCCGCTGTTCCCAGCTGCCATCGCCTTCTCGGCCGCTTCGACGCTGGTCATCAAAAGCGCCGTCTCGGCAGCGTTAAACGATCGCCCTGAGCTCTGAAGAGTAGTGCGGAGCATCAAGTGTAGTGCATCACCCCCGAGTGAACCGACCCGGCTGTAGATTCTCTCACCATCAGCGCGAATCACGTAGAGGCGTGGAATCCCGTTGCCCTCTACGGGATACTGGCGTGCCCATTTTGACCATTCCGGATTGCCATCGGTAACCAGCTTGAGCGGGACAAACTGTCCTGCGAAGACTGCCAAGGATCGGTCTGTTTCCAATCGCTTGAGCAGTGCCACACAAGGTGGTCACGTCTTCTGACCGGCCATCGCAAAAATTGGCTTGCCGGTCGCCCGGGAAATCTTGATCGCCTCTTCAAGAGTCGGTAATTGTGTCTGAGCTCGTCCCTGAGAGGCTGACATACTCAGCACAAGCATCATCACAAATTTCATTCGGTTCATCGACGAGGCTCCAATTTGGCTAGCAGTTGTCTCTTTGCAAGTTACATGAAAAGGCAGCATCATTCAACTCGATTTACATCGCTGGCGTTTCAGATACAAACACGAAACGCAAGCTCACACAAAGGCACGAAGTGTCGGTAAGGCTACACCACGAGGCCCATGCGAGATGACTCGCTCCAGTCGCTCGTTACTCGGGCACATCGACGAACTTTTGACAATGTCGACAGGTCTCAACGTAGCCACGGCGAGTGGAGGGAAACGTCAGACTCTCCCCGCACTCCTCACAGTCAAACGTTACATCGGGTTTGTCCAATGCGGCTTCCCGCGTGTTATTACGAGTCTGTTCAACAAATTTTCTAGCTAGATCGGCTTTCGAATCGATGACCTGGATCTTAGCGCCTCCAACCGCGTTGGCCAGAAACCAGTTCGTGCCCACTAAATGGTCGTCTGTGATAAATACTTCGAATCCCTCAGCCTCGAGCAGAAGCCTCATCGCCTCAGCTTCGGGGGGAAAATCGAAAGTGGCAATCGTTACAAGTTTGGTCATGGTGAGAACTATTCGCTGAGTGGCCGAGTGAAACGAATTTTATTCTACCAAAACAAACGACGGTCCACGATCGCGGAAATAGGCCTCGAATCTCTCCGGGAAGGGAAGATATCTGCCAGACAGTTGAAACACGTCAGTTGGAGCGTCGCAACATCACTCGGTTCTGTTTGGCGTTTGTTCCCTGATGGATAACGGTCGTGAAGGGAAAAACTGAGTTGTCTCTTGGATCGGTCTGAAGCTTCGTTTCCACGGTGCGAAAGTCAAAAGATGTTGTTGGCGACGTTGGTGTCAGCTCGACGTCACCGGCAAGTTGGAGACGCACCTCGATAGCAATCGCTTTCGCGTGGTAGTTTCGCACCTCTCCGATCCAGTCTTGATGTTCGTCCCAACCGGCAACCAAGTTGCGGCGATCGAATTGAAAGTTGTTTCGCCGCGTTTTGGTTTTGCGTTGTTCAACGATGACTAGGTCGTCCGTGCCCAGATTGACTTCGATGTCTGATTGAATCGGCACGTAGCGAAGCAGCTGTTGGCCAAGATAACTCAATCCATCGTGACCATTCTCGCGGAACATTCGGACGATGCCGTCGGGCAGAGGGCTCTCGCCGAGTGAATGCTCGGCATCATTTCGCCAAATGAAGAACCGGACCGGTCGCGGGCCGTATTGGTACGATCGCAACCGGTAGACGATGTCAAATGCCACGCCATCCGCGCTCACTGCCGGCATCCGCTTTGACCAGCCAATGGCGATCGTCTCGCTGCCTTCGACACTGAACATGAAGTATTCGCTGAGACCTTCCTTGACGACTTTTTTGGCGTCCGTAGCCCCACCCTTGCCGGATCCAAAGGCCGCAAAGGCTGCCTTTTCAAATGCCTTCTTGGCTTCTAGTTCCTTCATCCCTTTGTATTTGGCAGTCTCGGTTGCTGGCATGGCAATGCCTTGGCGCCTCGCCAGATCAGTGATTTTCTCGACGAGATTAATCTTGCCGACGATCAGTCTTATTTCGGCATTCTCGTATTCTTCCCCCGAATTATTGAAAACACGAACGTGGCCGCGAAACTTCATTTGCGTTTCGTTCACATCACTCGTCGCCACATAGTCCATTTGCCAAGTCAAGCCACTGGTAAAATAGCTGACCTCCACAAGAGCCTGACCTTCGTATTTGGATTCGATGTTCCAAATCAAGTGCTGCGGTTTTTGTCCCGGAAAGACCGTGTCGGCCACGTCGATCTGGTCAGCATGTTCCAACGGTCGAAACTCCACGCTGGTCGGATCGATCAGTGTTCCGGCCCACGAGAACTGCAGACGGTTATTACCTCTCTTCAGCGTGACCGAGCGGATCTCCTTTGCCAAAGTGATGTCTTCACTGTTGTAGATGGTCAGCTGAACGGTATCGCGGTTTGGCAGCGTGACAAGGTCGATGTTTTTGGCGGCGGCATTGCTATCTGCAATAAACAGCAGGCCAACGACAAGAATAGAACTTACGGTGAAGCGAACCATCTGTCCCTCTATTGTGCTGGCGTCAATTTGACGCGGTTCTGTTTTGCATTGGTGCCGTGATGGACGGTGGATGAGAACTCGTATGCGATCTGCTCACGCGACGGCACGTTAGGCTTGCTCTCAATCGTGCGAAAATCAAACGCTGTCGTCTCGGATTCAGGTGTGATGTCGACATCACCAGCCCATTGCAAACGCAGCTCGAACTTGATCGGCTTATTGCGATAATTGCGCATGGTGTGAATCCAGCCTTGCTGTTCGTCCCAACCGATAACGTTGTTGTTATTGAACTGAAAATTGGATCGCGTGGTCTTCGCTTTCCTCTGCTGGTAGACGACCAGGTCGTCTGGTCCCAAGTTGACTTCGATCTCGGCCTTGATCGGTACATACAACAACGCTTGCTGGCCAAGGTAGCTAAGTCCATCGCGACCATTGTCGCGAAACAGACGGATCGTGCCGTCTGGCAGTGGGCTTTCACCCAACATGTGTTCATCGTCGTTGTTCCAGAGGAAGAACCGCACCGGACGGGGGCCGTACTGATACGCCCGCATACGGTAGACAATGTCAAACCGCACTTCGTCTGCGTAGACGGCGGGCATTCGCTTGGACCATCCGTTTGGAATTGTCTCCGTGCCTTCAACGCTAAACATGAAATACTCGCTTACACCCTCTTTGACGACCTGTTTGGCATTTTTCGCTGGAGCACTGGCGGCCTCCTCGGCGCGGGACATTAATTCAAGAGTGGCGTGACGCTTGAGCGCCCCGTACTGTGGTGACGACAGCTGCGGCGGTTGCTGACCGTTGCGCCGCGCCAGATCGGCGATCTTCTCGACGAGATTGATCTTTCCGACGATCAACCGAATTTCTGCATTCTCGTACTCTTCGCCCGAGTTGTTAAAGACACGAACGTGGCCACGAAAATCCATGTCCGTCTCATGCCGATTACTGACCGCGACATAGTCCATCTGCCACGTCAATCCGCTGGTGAAATAGCTGACCTCAACCAGCGTTTGGCCTTCAAAATCGGATTGGATATTCCAGATCAGATGCTGCGGCTTCTGGCCGAGGAATACGGTGTCCGCAACCTCGATCTGGTCCGCGTGGTCCAGTGGCCGAAACTCGACGCTCGTCGGATCAATCAACGTCCCGGCCCATGAAAACTGTAGTCGGTTCATGCCCTTTTTGAGGGTGATCGATCGCGTTTCCTTGGCAAGCGTAATATCCTCACTGTTGTAAATGGTCAGTTGAACCGTGTCGCGTTTTGGCAACGTGACGAGATCAACATTTTGAGACCACGCCTCGCGGGAACAACAGATCAACACAACGGCACACAAAAGTCGGTCTTTCATCGTCGGGGCTCCTGTCCTACCAGACGTTCTTCAGCGTAAAGTGGAACCGCACTACGATCTTCTCGACCTCTTCGTCGGGGTCTTTAGGGCGAGGTGCAAGTTTGATGTGGAGCACAGGCGTGGCGTTACCCAATTCGTAGGAGAACTTGAGTTCTCTTGATGTCTGCTCGCCCATTTCCCATTCGGCATCACCGTGTGGGTTGCCGGCGTACTCGACAGCATCTCGGTTGAGTTGTTCGATGATGTCCAACGTCGCCGGCTTGTCGCGAAAGTTCTCGATCTCGTACTTGATGATCATTTCCTGGTGATGCAGATTGCCACGAACGGCGTGCCGCTGGTTCTCTTCGATAATGCGGCTACAGACAATGTCTCGCGACTGGCCGAGATACAACTCCATCTTGTCGTCAAGCGGCGTGAGTCGAGAAACATCTTCGCCCAAGAATGCTTGTCCGCCGCGACCATCTTCGATGAAGATGCGCACCTTGCCTGGCTGCAAAGGGAACGCGCCAAGGTTGTTTTTTTCGTCGTTTGTCAGTTCATAATGCATCAAAATTGCCGAGGCAAACGGCTTGTCAGGATTCAGCTGTCCATTGCTGTACCAATCGAATTTAAACGTCTTGACGATCAGCACTTCGGGAAATCGCTTCACCAGCATCTGAATCTCTTCCTGCTGGCCAACCTCTTTGAGAAACTTCGGTCCAAATCCGGCCCAGACACCGGCCTTACCGAATTCTTCGCCCGAGTAATTTCGCAGTTTGATGAACGACCGCAGCGTCAATAGAGTTTCGTCTTTGTTGGCCAGTGCGCGGTAGTTAAACGTCCTTGTCAAGTTGTGGATTAGATAGCTGACGCGGACCTTGACCACACCGGCCTTGGCGGCGAAAACCTCCCAGACCAGACTGTTTTCACCCGGCGGATAAGCGACGTTGATCACGTTGATTTCAACTTCACCGTTGGCCTTGCCGATCGGCTGCCAGTCCTTGCCTGCTCGAAAAGAGAGCGGACGAAACTGGATGGAGTCCTTGTCGATCGATGTATTCGACCAACTGAAATCGATCATGTTGTTGCCGGTCTTGGCCGTCGACTTCAGCAGCGGAACGATCCGTTCTTCCTCGACGAGAGTGTAGGCGCCGTTGTCCAGCTGCAGCTCGACACGTTCGCGGACCGGAAGCGTTGCAAGCTTGATTCTCGCGTCAGCCGGCGCTGACAGCATTGCGACCAGGGTAAGTACACAAAGAAACCGTCTCATAGCATTGCCTCATCTCGTTTACTTTGCCTAGAATCCAGTCCATACGATAATAAGACGATTCAGGCCGAGATTCGTTTGCTCGGTGCGACGGATTTTAATTTGCGACTCAACAATTGAGCCACGAAGCTACTGGCCGCCCCGCCTGGGTGGATTGGCTAGCGGCACGGCAATCGGCGTCTCCAGAGTCGGAATGCGGTCAAATACCGGTCCTAAACTCTGCACAAACGCGTCAAGTTCCTCCGGGTCGGTTTCGGCAACGTAGTTGAAGAAGGCAACCAGTCGTGAGAAGTCCGCCACGGTCTTGTTTACCAACGGGTTGATGTCGTGGAACAGATGACGATTTTCGGCGGACGCCACGTTCATCCGATGGGCAGCTCGAAAAATGCCGCCTTGGACCTCTCGAGCGAAGTGATAGCTGGGAACTCCGGAGACGTTCAGTTTTCCATTGACGGCTTCAAACCGAAATCCTGAATCCAAGTCGTTGAGCATGGCATAGTCGCCGGGTCTCGATTTGAGCTTGATAATTGCATTCAGAGCATACGCCGCCTGACTTTTCCTCTTCCCATCTCGTGTCATCATGGAATAGCCGGAGTACTTGTCAAAGTCGACCAAGCCATCTGTCATCGTTCGTAGCTTTTCGGGATCAGCCAACATGGCATCCGCCGTCAAGAGAAAGAACCCAATCAAAGTGTCGTCAACGGCTGGATGGTACCTGACCCAGAGCAATCGGCCACGCGTGCCATTTTCAACCCGCCAACGCCGTTCAAAAATCTTCTCGGAAACTGACTGCGGACGGTCGAGTAGCGTCACTACGCCAGTACAGTCGTGGTTGGCAAACCGGGCCGCCACAGCCCATACCCAAGCCGGGACTTCAGAGGTCACTTCGTTCTGCCCAATCGTGGCGACGAGAATGGCGTCGTGATTGCCGTCTAATCGGTAGGCCAGCTCAATGGAGCCGTTCTTGATCGGACGACTCGGTTGTGCAGTCGCCTGAAACAGTACTCCAGCAACCGAACCGTAGGCCTGCGAGACTTCTTGAGTGCCCTTGGCCTTTACGCGAAACTGACTGGTAACCTTGCTACCAACTTCGTTTTTCTCGACAAGACGGACGGCACTCGTCTGTGGGTCGTACGAGATGACGGGGCCGGCGAATACCACGGTCGATAGAAATGAAACCGCAAATAACGTCGCCAGTGTTTGGCATTTCGCCCGACTAGTTATCATGTCGAAAACCCTTGTTGCTGTGTACCGATCCCTTGCCACTGGCAGTATCCACGTTTTTCGTCCCGATCGTCAACGAAACACCTGGGAAATGGTAGGGCCAATTGCCGGCTCTGTACTTGAAGGTAACCTGGAATAGGGGCATCATTTCAGCGGGTCCAAGGCGCCACGGTAAGCTCGAACGGGAATCAGGAGCGCGATATGCGAGTCATCGACTCACACACAGAGGGAGAACCGACGAGAGTCGTTATTGATGGTGGCCCGGACCTGGGTCATGGTCCCATCCGAGAACGAGCGACGAAATTCCGCCAAACCGAGGACGCCTTTCGACGCCTGGCGGTCAATGAACCGCGTGGATCGGACGCCATCGTTGGCGCTTTGCTATGCGAACCGGAGGACTCATCCTCCGCCGCTGGTGTCATCTTCTTCAACAACGTCGGCTACTTGGGAATGTGTGTTCACGGGGCCATTGGGGTCGCTGTTACGCTGAATTACCTCGGCCGAATCGGCATCGGAATACACCAGCTGGAAACGCCCGTCGGCATCGTTCAAATTGATGTTCTCGGCCCAAATCAAGTTGCCATCGAGAACGTTCCCAGCTTCCGGTACCGCACGAATGTAAGTGTTGATGTACCGAGTCTGGGAACGATCAGCGGGGACGTTGCCTGGGGTGGCAATTGGTTCTTCCTTGTTGATGGTGCCCCGGTCCCGTTGATACGAGCCAATGTTCGGCAACTGTCGGATGCGGCGGAGGTGATTCGAGATCAACTCGAGCGTGATGAGGTCACCGGGACGGACGGTGCGATGGTGGACCATATCGCGTTCTTCGGCCCGGCGGAATCGGAGGACGCCAACAGCCGTAACTTTGTTTATTGCCCTGGAGGCGCATACGATCGTTCTCCCTGCGGCACCAGCACCAGCGCCAAACTGGCCTGTCTGGCGAACTTCATCCCGGCGACGTTTGGATTCAAGAGAGTATTATTGGCAGTCGGTTCACGGCCACGTTTCGCATCGACGACTCGGGACGGATCATCCCGTGTTTGAATGGTCGCGCCTTTATTTGCAGCGAAGCATCTTTCGTGATGCAACCAGACGATCCCTACATCAACGGAATTACATGAAGGCAGCATCAGCAGGTGATCGCGTTTTGATCGTCGGTTCAGGGATCATCGGAATCGGTTGCGCTCATTATTTGTCCAAAGCAGGGCTTAAAGTGACGGTCATCGATCGAGGGTCGGTGGCAGCTGCCTGTTCTCATGCAAACTGTGGCTATATTTGCCCAAGCCACGTACTACCACTGACCGAGCCGGGAGCGTTTCGCTTGGCGGTCAAGTCGTTGTTCAATCCCAACGCACCGTTTCGCATCAAACCACGCTTCAGCCCGGCGTTGCTAAATTGGATGTGGCAGTTTGCCCGCCGCTGCAACCGTCGCCAGATGCTCTCCGCTGGTCATCACCTCAAGTCGATCCTCGATTCTTCGATTGCCGAGTACCGTCGGCTGATCGTCGAAGAATCTCTGAATTGCGAGTGGAAGGAAAACGGCCTGCTTTATGTGCTCCGTACGGACCACGGGATGCGAGAGTTTGCCGCGACTGACCGCCTGCTGACCGACAACTTTGGGGTTACTGCGCGACGCATCGAAGGTCACGAACTGCCGTCGTTCGATCCCGCATTGAAACCGGATCTAGCTGGCGCGTTCCACTACGAAGGCGACGTTTCGGTGCGTCCCGATTTGCTGAACACGCAATGGTCTGATCGCCTTAGAGACGCTGGCGTGACGTTCATCGAACAATGTTCATTGCAAGGAATTGCAAAGTCCGCTGGTTGCATTCGGCATCTGGAGACCTCACATGGCGAGATGAACGCGGATCGCTACGTCTTCGCGACTGGAGCTTGGAGTGCTCTACTGTCGTCGGAGCTGGAATGCCGGATTCCCATCCAGCCGGGTAAGGGTTACTCAGTCACCATGCCTCGGCCAGAACCGTGCCCTCGATATCCAATGCTGTTTCCAGAGCACAAAGTGGGTGTGTCGCCATTCGATGGCGGTTATCGATTGGGGTCGATGATGGAGTTTTCTGGTTATGATTCGTCGATTCCTGAGCGTCGAATCCAGCAGTTAAGAGAATCGGCGCGACCCTACCTGGTGGCGCCGTTCAGCGAAGGGCATCAGCAAACCTGGTACGGGTGGCGGCCGATGACTTGGGACAGTCTGCCAATCATCGGTCGAGTCCCCAAGTTGGAAAACGCCTACTTGGCAACGGGCCACAACATGCTTGGACTCAGTCTTGCCTCGGCAACTGGCAAGCTGATCGCCGAGATGATTCAAGACCACTCGACACACATCGACGCCACCGCATTTTCCCCCACGCGTTTTTAGCCCGGCCAAGCAATGTGTGGCACTGGCCCGCCAGTGTCTCGTCTTGCAAACCCGAGACTAGTGCCCAAAGCCACTCGTAAAATCGTTGACCTTCTATCCGGTCACTTGTAGATTGTCGTCATTCCCTAACCGAATACGGCACCATCATGAAAATCGCGCAAGTTGTTTGCCAAATACTGCGGATTCCGTCAATCGAAGAAAAAACCGCGAGCAGCCAGGATGCCGTATTGGTGCGTGTTCGCACGGATGACGGCTTGGAGGGGATTGGCGAGGCTGACGCGTCGCCAGAAGTGGTCAAGGCAATCGTCGACGCGCCATTCAGTCACAATATCGCCTGCGGCCTGCGGGAAATCCTGATTGGCGAAAATCCGCTGGAAACCGAGCGGTTGTGGCAAAAAATGTATCGTCGCACGATGTACTTCGGTCGCACATCGGTTGGAATCGCAGCCATGGCTGCTGTCGATATGGCGCTTTGGGATTTGAAGGGAAAGCACTTTGGTGAGCCAATTCATCGATTACTCGGTGGCAAACAGCATGACCGAATTCCCGCGTACGCGTCGATCTTGTTCGGTCGTGATGGCCAAGAAACGGCCGACATCGCCCGCCATTGGATCAGCGCGGGCTACCGGGCGATAAAATTTGGTTGGGAACCGATGGGATTGAGCGAAGACATCGACATCGATCTTGTGAAAGGGGCTCGAGAGGGTGCTGGCGACGCCACACTGCTCATTGACGCGGGCTGCGTTTGGGACGCTCGGACGGCGTTGAGACGTGCACAGTCGTTCTCCGATTTCAACATCGCATGGCTCGAAGAACCACTGAGACAGGCCGATGTCGATGGTTATGTGTGGCTTCGCGACCGGTCACCCGTTCCAATCGCGGCGGGCGAAGGCGAATGCGGGCGAGAGTCTTTTCGGCAACTAATCGATCGCCACGCACTGGATGTCTACCAGGTGGACCTGGCACGCAACGGTTTTACCGACGCCACGTATATCCGATCACGCGTGGAAGAGATTGGTGGACAACTCTGTAACCATTGCTACACCACGCCGATCACGGTCGCCGCCAGCGCCCAATGGCTGAGCACTTGCCGCGACGCGTTCTTGTTCGAGGATTGTGTGGAAGACTCTCCGTTGCGCCGTGAGTTAACATGTGAAACCGTCCAGGCGAAGGACGGTTGGATTCAAGTCCCGGATGGCCCGGGACTCGGTGTCACTTTGAACGAAGAGGTGGTGGCCAAGTACCTGGTGGCCGAATCAATGTGAATGTATGCAGTCGCTTGATTGCTTGAACTGGAATTGGAGCTCACTCTTGACAGCATTCGACTGGACCTTGGTCGTGTTGCTCAACGGAGCGATCATCGTCTACGGGCTGTTTCTCGGACGTGAGACGAAGTCCGCCTCGGACTGGTTTCTTGCTGGTCGCCGCCTACCGTGGTGGATCGTAGGTCTGTCACTCTATGCCACAGCAATTGACTCCAGCGACCTCGTAGCCGATTCCGGTGGTACCTACAACTTAGGGCTAAGTTATTTCGTTACGAACTGGGTCGGAACGGTCGTCGGCTGGGTTGTGGCGGCTCACTTCATCGTGCTGCCAATGTACAACGCCGGGATGTACACCAACGCAGAATACTTGGAGGCCCGATTCGGCCCGACGACCCGCTTGATCAGCGCGTTAGTTCAGGTCCAATACCGCACACTAGTCCTAGGCATCATTGCAACAACGATCTATTTGACCGTTTCGATCGTGTTTGATTGGAAAGAAGGCGCGTGGTGGGTTGTGGCATCGATAGCTGTGCTAGCTACGATCTACACGGCATGGGGTGGCCTGCGATCGGTAGCTGTAACCGATGCCCTGCAGTCGGTTGTCATGCTGATTGCGTCCGTCGTCTTGTTTGTGCTGGTTTGGTCGGCTGTCGGTGGTTGGTCCGGGATTGAAGACAAGCTGGCCAAGCACGACCCCAACCTGCCCGCACAGATGTTGCATGTCGGTCATGAACGAATCGAAACGGAAGGGGTCGAAAACCTATCACCGAAAGAGGTCGCCAATCGGTTGTTACTCGGCGGCGAGCACCGCGAAAAGGAAGGTGTGATCAAAAACCGAACGCCGGCATGGTTGTTCTGTATCCAGTTTCTGATCGCCGGCATGGCCTATTCGGTGGTCAATCACACTCAATCGATGCGGCTGTTGGGATCGCGTAGCAAATGGGATCTAAAGATGTCGGTCGTTGTCGCCGGCTCAATCATGCTCGCAGTGACCTTCTTCAATCTGATGATGGGCGTAATGGGCCGAGCGTTGTACCCCGAGTTACACCTTTTGCCGGTCGACGACTCGCTGAAGACAACAGCGGATGTCATCTACCCGATTCTCGTTCGGGACTTTACCGGTGTGGGCCTAAAAGGCTTGGTCGTCGCCGGCGTTCTGGCTGCCGCGTTTTCGACGTACGACTCGATCGGATCGACGCTTTCATCGCTGCTAACACGTGACGTTTACGCTCGATTCCTCGTCCGAGACCGCGACGACCGCCATTACCTGTGGGTTGGTCAATGGCTGACTCCGATGATTATCGGCGTGTCGTTTCTCTATGTACCGTTTCTGCTAGAAGCCGGCATGCTGATGTTCTATCTGAATCTGGTGAGCGCCTTCGTCGTACCGCTGCTTACCGTTTACCTGATGGGCGCTTTTACGAGAGTGCACCGAAAAGCCGGAACGGTTGGATTGCTGTGCGGTGTTCTCTACGGAGCCTGGCGACTGCTCGCACCATGGGCAGCCGAGCATTTTGGCATAGCAGTGCTCCCCATCGCGATGATTAACGAGTCGGCTTCGACGGTCTTCAGCATGTTGATAACATCGGGAGCCATGATCATCGTCTCGTTGCGAAACGGTTGGGAACCTCGCGGCGAACTACGATTCGAGGAAGGCGGCGGTTGGCTCCGCGACAGCCAACAGGAAGCGGCACAACTGGCTCCCTTGCGAGAACCTACAATGCGTTTCCTTCCCGCCATTCTGGGCGGCCTCGTGATCGCGATCGGAGTCGTGCTAAGTTTCGTGGTGTTCTGGTAAGTGCGCGTTGCTGAGCCGAAGGTGCTAGCCTCGGGTTTCCGACGCTTTCTCTATCGCACAGCAGCTAATATTTCACTTCTCTGCGCAGCCACTCGTCAAACAAACGCGACACATTGGTCGCGTTGTCAATTGGGCGGTCGATAAGCGTCAAGTCCTGGGCTTGGACAAGGCGACGAATGAGATCATAACGCTCGCCGTTTTTTGTCATGGGTTCGACGACAGATGGGTGAACCACTACACAGTCCCACGTCGGCGGCGCGAAATTAAGCGACCAATTCATGGTCCAGGCGTAGGAATGGACAAACGACTTGTCGTCCATCGCCGTGGCGGATGCAGGAATGGCGATCACGACAAGATGGGGTTTGATTCGGCGTACCATTTGTCGCGCACTCAACTCAATCTTTGCAAGTGAAAACTCGCCCACGGGCCACGGTTCGACGATGATCTTGGCGTCCGGGTAGATCTTGCGGATCGCCGGTTCAATGAGTTCGTCGAATGGTGGCATTGCCAGCACCCTAACCGGTTTACCGTCACGGAGGCGAGCTAGCGTTTCGCCGATCGCTGGTCTCATTGGAGGTACATCGTCGAGCGATACTCGCTGCCCGGTGATCGTTCGGGCGAACGCCATTGCCAACTGCTTGTGCCCAGCCATGTTCGGATGAATCTCGTCACTCATCATTAGTCGCCAGCCGAATCGATCATGTGTTCGAATCGCGTCGAATTCTCGGTAACTATCGCAAACTGGCACAGTCAGTTCGCGACCTACCTCACGAACGACGTCGCAATACTGAATCAATTTCTCCGTGGGCCGGCCAGACGTGCTGACCACGTTATTAGGAGTCGCCAGCATCACCTCACAGCCGGCGACTCGGCATCTTGTTACGATCTCTGTCAGGTTCAACTTGTACTGATCGAGCGGAACTCGAGTCATATCATTGAGTCCAAACATGACAGTGACAAGATCCGGTTTGTGGCTAAGCACATCGCGGTCAATGCGTTCCAGGGCATTCACCGTTGTGTGACCGCTTATTCCAGCATTAATCATTTGCACCGTTGCACGAGGAGAAATACGACGAAGTGCAATTCCCAACATGTCGGTATAAGCACGGCGGCTTCCCGTGTGGTAGTACACTCCAGTCACACTGTCACCGAAACAGACGACTCGGATCTGATGACCGGCAAGCAGTTTACTCCGTGTCTTCAACTCAACACCGAGCGCCTGTTCTATCACCGGCAACATCGCCGCAGCGATCTCCCGATGACCAGTCGGATTGGGGTGGCAGCCGTCCGTTGTCCAGTCGCGCAAATTAACTTCCTTGTCACGAGACTCCGTCCATTTCGCAAAATTGTCGACTAGCGGTACTCGCCATTCATGAGCAGTCTCGCGGCAAGCAACGACATAGGGATCCAAGCGGACATTGGGATTCTCGCCCAACCCGTTGGTACCCGCATCATCGGCCCATCGCGGTTCGGTCATTAGTACCGGCTGAATACCACGCCGCAACAGCTCACTGACTAACTTTTTTAGATTGCTGCGATAGGCATCGAGCGTTATTCGGCTCTGGCTTTTTCCCTTGTCAACATAGCTGTCGTTCGTCCCGTACATCACTGTGACGATGTCCGGTTTCAGGTCTAGAATTCGATCAAGTCGCCTCAGCGCCTGGTCAGTTCGTTCACCACCGATGCCAACATTGATCACTCGTACCGAACGTCCGCTCTCTCTCAACTGCGATTCAACGAGCGACCCAAAAACTTGCTCTGCTGTCACACCGCTGCGCACACCCTTCGTTATCGAATCGCCGAGAGTGACAATCGTCACACTCGACGAGCTGGCGGCGAGCGGGCGATCGATCTGTTCCGCAATCGAACGGGCATCGGCCGTCAACCAGACGAAAACGGATGCGAGGATCAAACGTAGGCAGATTCTGAAACGGTTCATCGATCAAACCCGTTATCGATAGAATGAAACGAGGACTAGGTCGCTCATGCTACCACGTCGAAAGCACGGAAACACCCACGTTCATGTTCAACTTGATGATGATCGTGTCATCGGTTGGAAGCAGTTTCCGATCGCGGGAAAGCAACGCTTCTGAATGCGCCAATTGGCGCAACCCTCATTACCCGGCTCCGAGAACAACCCAACCGTGCCGTATGCTTACTATGGCACCCTCTTGGGCCCCTTCGTCGAGAGTTGTGTCACACCGTTTCCATACGTACGAACGAGTAAAACGACCGTGGTCGAACCAATTTTTATGGACGACCCGGCATTCAGAATGCTGCGTGTGGGCGATGTCAACGCTTTTCACAAGGCTGTCGCCGGACGTGACAAGATCGACTACAGCGAGACGCCGATTTACGCGGGTGTGATCTAAGGCACCTTGATCTATCCGGCATCTCCATTCGCAATGCCAAGATCGGTGGCGCCTACTTCCCAGATAACATCTCTGCCGACGAGATTCGCATGAGCCTCAGGCATGGGACATGGCTTCGCACGTGTCCGACCGCTGAGATGCATTGAAACGGCGGCGCACTTCGACAAGATTGAGACTCAAGCCTTTCCACTGGCCCTAAGTCGACCCAAGAACCGCTCGACGGTTCGGTCGGCTAGCACATCTTCCCGTTGAGCGACGACGTCAAACTGAGGGAAAAACGTCGAAAACTCACCTTCGGCCAGTGTGAAGTCAGGGTTCCTGATGTGATTGTCCGGCCGCTTGCACTGGGCTGAAGAAAACGTCTCGTACACGAGCCAACCCATTGGGCGTAGCGCGGTTTGCACCACTCGAGGCACCGTTTGTCGGTCAAGAAACCGAAACACGATGACCACGTCATACTCGTTCGGCCGCGGACTCCAGTTGTCGAGATCTGCTTCTGTCCAGCCGACATGAACGCCATTCGCGGCGGCTGACTGCCGTGCTCGTTCCAAACCCGTCGTTGAAATGTCGACACCATCCGTCGTCCAGCCCTGCCGTGCGAGCCAGACCGCGTTGTGGCCGAGTCCACAGGCGACATCCAGCGCTCTTCGATTGGATGTGGTTGTTGTCGTCTCGATTACTTGCAGGGCTTCGACCAGCCAGTCATCAGGTTCCACGATCCGATGGAGTTCGACGCTTGCATACTTCTCGTTCCAGCGTTCTCGGTCACGGGTCGACATGAAAATCACGCACGTCTTCAGGTGTTAGTACGATTCGACGATCTCTTTGTTGTGGTTCACAAGCAGTCATCGCAATCATTCACCGCTGGGACCTGGTCCAAAATTGACTTGAACGTCCACGACTGATTCGACCGGCCAACCGTCGGGCTGACGGGCGGTTGCTTTAAGTTGAAGTGTCCACTGCCCCCACATCGGACCTCCCGTCCGCGTGAGGATATTCAATTGTCCCAGTTCCTCTCCTGCAGGGACTTTGACAGTGTTACACGCTACGAACCCAGCAAGTGGCTCCGGGATGACAAGATCAACCGCCACTGGACCGGCAAGCTTGGAAGCTCTTGCGATTTGGAATGGCAGTTTCCAGACTTTTCCCGGAACGGACGTTTCGACCGTGGCATCGTGTGCCACCTTTAACAGGGCACCCTCCAAAATCATCGTGATCCGCGCATCGGCCGGTGTTAGAATTCCCCGAATCGTGCCGTCGACATCTTCCACCAGCGCGACTCCCATGACCGCCATTCTTGTCGTCCTGTCGGTTTCCAGCCACTCTGGCATGACACAGGGAAAGAACACGGACGACTTGTCACCCGGCACGTGGACCGTTGGTGCCGTGATCCCCTGTCGGTGACGGCCCTGGCGGGCCGCCATTTGCAGGAGCACCTCGCCTGAATAACCTTCATCCCGCTTGACCACGAACTCCGCAGCATAAGTTGTTCCTCGATGTACGGCGCGTTGTCGGTTCTTATCGATCAGTTGCACCTTGACTGGTGCCGCCAGGGTGGTGGCAAACGACAAATGCTCCGTGCGCACTTTTCGAACCAAGTTTCCGACAAGCTCGGCTGTCGCGTTAACTTCCCACGTTGCGCCATCCTTTTCTGCCGATCCTGTGACCGTCCCATTCGTGACCTGCACGGCGTGGCCTTTCTCGCCAACAAGTTCCAGTTTGGCTGTCTTCGCCTTAGCAGGCACATCCACCGGCATCGCCAAAGTCACCCCAGCTGGCAAACCGCTGACCGTCAACGAGATCGATTCGGCAAACCCGCCAAAACGATTCACTTTAACACTGATCACCGATTTTCCACCAACGGGTATTGTCGTGATCTGGGGCACCTCTAAAGAAAAACCTGGCTCGAGGCATTTGATCGTTGCCACACAGATCGAGTGCAGCTTCCCCCACTGACCGGATAGGACCTTTGCCCGCATTTGGTACACGCCATCGGTCGCCACTCGGAACGTCCCTTCCGGGTCCACGGAATACGAACCATCGTCCTGCCGAAACACTTCCTTACCATTTTCGTCGACCACGACCAATTCTAAGTCCATGGCTCGTTCCATCGATAGTCGCAGCAACGACTGGCAAAGCAACGCCACTCGGTACTCTTGTTCCGCCTTCGCCTTCCATGTCGCGACGACCTGCGATTCCTGCGACAATGTTTGAGTCCAGAACATTGTCTTTCCCAAGTCGATCTCGTCTGCTTCACTCGACCCAACGACTAGCTTCGCTTCCCGAAATGCTATCGGGAGCATTTGTTCGACCTTGTCGGCCGCATGTGGTTCGATCCGCGATGACCATTGATTGTCACCGTCAGGTCCTCTTTCTAATCGCGTAACGAAACACTGTTGATCCCCGGAGCTATCGATCTCATCGCTCGCCACTGGGATCCGCAATACAATCGCCGGACCATGCGAGAATTGAAGGTGATACACATAGGCCTGATTGCCGCGGTACTCGGCGTCAAAGAAAATCGCCTGATATCGTTCGCCACCTCGCACCGAAATTGTCACACTACCATCGGTTCCGTCGGTGTCGGCAGCATCTGCGATCGTCTCTCCTGCCGAATCCAAGACTTGCAAACAGCCGTTGAAATTGGCGCCGAACTCTCTCGCCCTCCATGTTACGGTCATGACTCCGTTGTCGGACGGAGTGAACTCGTATCGGTCACGTTCGGCAATCCGTTGCAAACGGCCAGAGACACCCATTGGTAGCGATGGAATCTGAATTGGAAAATCGCGGTCGCGTTCTTCGACCATTTCTGGTTCGTGGCTTATCGCGAATACGGCGGTCGCTGACAGACCGTTGGCATTCGATATCTGCCAGTGGGTCAAACCACTCGGCGCCGAAACTGGGACATCAATCTCTGCCGGAAACTCCCTCGGAATGGGGAACGCGGTTGACCTGCCCTTCGGGCCAAACCAATACGGTGGTGGCGGAATGATAAAAGGCCCCAAATCGCCCAGCGACCGCACAGTCAGTGAATCGTCGAATAGTCGCAGCTGCGAGTCGCTCGGCCAATCGTACCCTCCAAACTGCACCGATTGGGTTGCGCCGGCACGAAGCACCGGGGGAAATACGTATCCTACCTCTGGCGCCTTCTGTGCCTGGCAGATGGCTGTGGAAAGAACGATCAGCACGAAAATGGGCGATGACAGCCGCCAACATCCATTTCCCGTTGCCCAGAGTCGTCTTAAAAATAACATCACGCGATCAACTCTTTGATGGTCTTGCCACCGTTCACGATCGGAACGGGGCGACCTTGAGGCGTGTGGTACGTCTTGTCGGCATCGATGCCCATCAAGTGGAAAACCGTCCGAAGCAGATCTTGTATGCCATAGGGCGTGGTCGTTGGGAAACTGGCCGTTTCGTCACTTGCCCCGACGACCGTTCCAGCGGGAGTTCCACCACCGGCCAAGATCACCGCTTGGCACTGCGACCAATGGTCACGTCCAGCATCTTTGTTGATCCTCGGCGTTCTACCCATCTCACCCATCATGATCACTAGCGTCTCGTCGAGAAGACCTCTTTGCTCGAGGTCCAAGATCAGAGCACTCAGCGCTAGATCAGTGGGGGGAACCAGCGCTTTCTCGTGACTCGTAAAGTTGTCGACATGCGTGTCCCAGCTGCCATGATCGATGCCAACAAAACGGCACCCTGCTTCGACGAGCCGACGGGCTAGGAGAGCGCACTGCCCGATCGATGTGTATCCATATCGCTCGCGAGTCTGCCGAGATTCCTGTTCGATTTTAAAAGCCTTCTGGGCAGCTGGCGAAGTGACCAACTGCATCGCTTTTTCGTAATAGGTGCTCATCGTCTTCGCCCTGCCGGACGCACGATGGCTCAATCCGATCTCTTCGGCACCTCTCAACAGCCGTCGCCTGCGTTGAAATCGATCCATGCCGATCTTTGCCGGCACGTTCAGATCACGGACGGCAAAGTCGGCCTGCACTGGGTCATTGTCAATTGTAAAAGGAGCGTAGGCCGCTCCATAGAATCCCGGTCCGCCCGGGCCAAGCGGATTAGGCATCTCGATATATGGAGGCACTGCGCCGCGTTGACCAAGCTCGCGCGAAATGATCGAACCGATCGATGGATAAATTTCGTTGAACGGTTCTCCCTTTGCCTGCCCATCATTGAAGTTCGGCCGGTACCCGGTCAGCACCCAGTGTCGGCCGGTCTGGTGGGCGTTGTCTTTGTGACTGTGCGAACGCATGATCGTCAACTTGTCTGTGATCGCGGCGCACTTGGGTAGGATCTGTGAAATCTGAGTCCCGGGAACTACCGTGGAAATCGGTTGAAATGTTCCGCGGATCTCGGCTGGTGCGTCCGGCTTCAAGTCCCACATGTCGATGTGACTCGGCCCGCCCTCCAACATGATAAAAATGCATGACTTGGCGCGTGGCGCCACGGGCCTGGCTTGGGCGTCCTGCAGTGCCATGATCGCCGGCAAGGACAAACCGCCCAACAAACCGGTAGTTCCCAGTCGCAGCGCCTGTCGCCGGTTGACGCCGTCACAATAGTCCGTATCCAATGGTCGCCGATCGCCAAAGCGGAGGTGGAACATGCGATTTTCTCCATCGCGCGTCAGTGATTAAATAGGAATTCTTTGGTATTCAGCAGCACCCATAACACGTCTTCGGTTGAGGCGCGGACGTCTTGTTGTCCGTCATCATAGGCCTGCAACATCCACGTCACTTCCGCCTGAGTCGGATAGCGCGACAGTGTCGCCAGATACAGCTCTTCGATGATCGATGTGGGTTTAGGTGACGACTTGGACAACACAGCCGCGCGGCCAACCGGACTCTGAATTTTGTCGAGCGCCTCTTGAGCATTCATCAAATGGAGCGCCTGAGCTACACTCGGTTCGCTTCCGCGTTCACAGTCACATACCGAAACGCGTTGAGGTCGACCGAATACTGTGAAAAAGTAGGACGGCATGCGATTGTCCCACAATTGGATGGCGCGATAGCCTGGAGGCCATCCATTGAACTGCTCGGGAATGCCCGTCGCTTGGCAGATTGCGTCGAGCAGAACTTCAGCTGGAATTGGCTTCCAGATCGCGTGTGAGTAGTTCTGCGTGTCAGTTTCATTTCCAGGACTCAATACGGACGATCGTTGATAGGCTTCGGACGTCAGCATGACCCGTGTGATTTCGTGAATATCGAAACCCGACTTCACAAAATGATCGGCCAGCGCGTCCAGCAGCTGTTCATTACTGGACGGGTTTGTGGACCGCATGTCGTCCACTGGGTTGACAAGTCCGCGACCAAAATAATGAGCCCACAGACGATTGACCAACGCTTTGGCGACAAACGGATTGTCAGGGCGAGTCATCCAGTCGGCCAAATCACGACGCGCGTCCCCCGTAACATCGAGTAGTGGAGCGGCACCGAGCGGCGCCAGCGGTACGGGTTGTCCAGTCCTGGGGTTGGTTAACGGCGAGGCCGTGCCTCCGACGATCTTTTTTCCACCAGTGGGAATCGCCTTCGATTTCACTCCGCTGAACAGACCAGCTAGGGCGTAATAATCGTTCTGGGTCCAGCGCTCAAATGGATGATGGTGACACTGAGCACATTCGATTCGCACACCCAAGAAAATCTGACTCACCGATCGGCTCATTTTCTCCGCTTCATTATGCACGACAAAGAAGCCGGCAGGAGTCTCTCGAGTTGGGTCGCCACTGGCCAAAACAACTTCCCGTATCCAATCGTCGTAACGTCGGTTCTGCCGAAATTGAGTTCGCAACCATCTTGAGATCGCGACCGCACCAGGTCCACCTAGTTTCTCACGATCGGCGGCAAAAAGATCTCCCCAGATCATGGACCAATAGTCGGCATACTCATCGCGATGCAAGAGTTCACCCACGAGTCGCAATCGTTTGTCCGGAGCCTTATCCGCTAAAAACGTTCTCGCTTCGTCAACAGTCGGCAGCGTCCCGATCGTGTCCAGATAGACTCGCCGCAAGTAGATTGCGTCATCACAACGAGGAGCGGCGGGGATGCCAAGTTGTTGCAGACGATTCCACACCAAGGTGTCAACAAAGTTCGTCTCGGCCGGCCGTTCCACGACGAACCCCGTTTGAGGCAGTGAAACGCGACAAACCGTCACGTGTCCCATATAGCGAATGAGAATCGCCGCAGCACCGGCAACTTCGTTTACGGAAACTCGCCCATTCTTGTCGACCTCAGCAATCACTTTCGCATTCGATTGAAAGTCGGTCTCGCGAGTCACACATCGACGTCGACCCGCCCGGTCAATTGCTGTCACGCGAAGTTGTTGAGTGCCGTCGACGGACAATGCCACTTTGGACGGCTCGACCTCGATGCGTTCAATCTCGCCGTCAGATGCTTCGGTCCATTGAGCTCCTTCTGCGATCCACCGTCCGACACGCCGATACCAAATCCCGTTCGGCTCAAATCGCTGACCGCCACCATGCGGTAACTCGCCTGTTGCCTTTCGTAGCAACAGACTACGGTCGGGTGCAGCAAGTTGAACGCGCCGCCCGCGACCCTGTTTCGACAGAGCATCAAAATCGAATGTCGGATCCGAACCGAAAATACTCAGACGAAATCCGTTTTGACCTTCCGCTTTACCGTGACATCCACTCGAGTTGCAACCGGCCTTTGAGAGGATCGGAATGACCTCCCGGCCAAACTCGACAGATGGCGGATGGTGAAATCCATCCACCGTGACGGGCACCTCGACCGACTCTCCCTCCCAATGAACGATGACGTGCGTTCTGCCGTCTGTCGCGGGTGTGACCAACCCGTCAGACGTCACCTGACAAATCAACGAGTCGCGTACCGTGTAGGTTGCCTTGTGAGTCAGATCAACGCCACGACGATCAGTCAATTGGAAGACGAGCATCTGTTGTGATGACTCGGGACGATCCAATTGAATCGTGGGCGGAGACACACTCAATGTGGCCGATATCAAGGGAACTGGTCGAGCCAAGACAGAGACAACAACGACTGCCACGATCGCTTTAACGTTCACGCTTTTCACTTTGCAGCCCACGATCCAACACTCGCAAATTCGCCAAAGGAACTTTGTCTCTTTGCTCTCTTGCTCTTGCTTTAGTTCCATCAGTGTATATGGATACGAACCTGGAAACAATCGAACTTATCTGTGTTCCCGCACGACATCGCAAGTGAATTTCGACTCTACTTTTCGCACGATTTCATTTTATTATCGCCTACAACTGCCGAATAATGGATGGCGAGCAGATGGACACAATATTCGTTACGATGATACACCGCATTTCACGACTGTCCGCCGGCTGAAAAAAGGAGAAGTTACATGCGATTTCTTGCGATCGTAGTGTTGATCTTGCTGTCGAGCCGGTGCGAGGCGGGAACGCTTGCAGGCGGTGCCGCGGCGGTGGACATCACACCGTTAAGATTGCCCGTCTCGATGACAGGGAGTTTTCAAGATCGCCAGGCGACCGGAGTCCACGACCGTCTACATGCTCGGAGTCTTGTGCTGGACGATGGTGAAACGCGGATCGCCATCGTGATTTGCGATAGCTGTCTTATTCCACGAGACATCTTTGACAAGGCAAAACAATCTGCATCGAAGCGGACGGGCATTCCGACGTCGCAAATCTTGACCGCGGCAACGCATACCCACACCGCCCCGACCGTGTTGAAAGCGGCTCAGTGCACACCCGACCCACAGTACTTGGAATATCTGACCAAACAAATCGCCGAGGCGGTTGTCGTGGCGAACGATCGAGTGCGACCGGTGGAAGTGGGCTGGGGAGTCGTCGCCGTGCCCGATGAAGTCAGCAACCGCCGCTGGTTCATCAAGCCGGAAGCCATGAAAGCGAATCCCTTCGGTAGGACCGATGATCAAGTCCGAATGAATCCACCGCGCGGGACAGGTGTGCTCATTCGACCCGCTGGGCCGACCGATCCCGATGTCACGTTCCTCAACGTTCGCTCCGCCGACGGTAGACCTGTGTCGCTACTCGCCAATTACGGGCTCCATTATGTGGGAGGGATTGCACCTGGCCAATTGTCCGCCGACTACTTTGGCGCATTCGCACGGCACATCGCAACTCGGTTCGATGCCGATAAATCGTTCGTAGGAATCATGTCAAACGGCGCGAGTGGCGACGTTAACAACTATCAGTTTCCCAACGCTCGACCGGCTAGCGCTCCGTTTGAACGCATGAACGCTGTCGCGGCAAAAGTTGCGGATCACATCCAACATGAAAACAAGGGCATTCGCTTTAGTGACAACGAGTTGATCCAAATGAGCGAACGAGAAATCAAGCTGAGTGTTCGCAGGCCCCGTCAACTGGAACTCGAGCGGGCTCGCCAGCTGTTGGAAAACGCTGCCGATCCGCTACGTCTAACGATCGATGAACTGTATGCGCAAGAGTCGATCCGATTAGACGCCTCTCGTCCGAGCGTACGACTCAAACTGCAGACGATTGCGATTGGTGACTTGGCAATTGTCGCCGTCCCATGTGAAGTCTTTGCTGAAATCGGATTGGAGATCAAACGCCGCAGTCCGTTCAAGACGACCTTTATCATTGAATTGGCCAATGGCTACAACGGTTACCTGCCCACGCCGAAACAGCACGACCTCGGTGGATACGAAACATGGCGATCAGGCTGGAGCTACTTGGAAAGGGACGCCTCCACAATCATTACGGAAACGACCCTAGAAATGCTAAAGGCAATTTCGCACAACAAATAGAAACGAAGATATCTGAGCTGGTCCGTCAATGGTCATGGACTAACGCAGCGGTGCAACAAAAATCAAGATGACAAAAAAGTGGCAGGCACTTCCCGCCATCACAAAGAGATGCCAGATGGCATGAAAGTAGCGACCTCGGCTATCGAAGATCAAGAATGCCGTGCCCACGGTATAGCAGAGGCCTCCGACTAGCATCCACCACAATCCGATTGCAGAAACAGCACCGACCAAAGAAAAAACCGACGCGACGGGCATCCATCCCAACGCGACGTAGATCCAGACTGCAATCCCGTCGACGCGGTGGGCCCAAAGAATTTTCGACAGAAAGCCCAACAAGGCGATCGTCCACATGATGGCTAGGAAGATCCACCAAGGTGGGGTCCGCAAAAACGCAAGGGAAAACGACGTGTGAGTTGACACGATCAACAGATAGATGAAGCCCTGGTCGAGCGCCTGAAAGCGGCGTTTAGGTTTTGATGCCGAGCAGCTGTGCGACAAGGTGGACATTGCATAAACGGTGACCAAACTTGCGGAAAATGTCAGGCACCCCAAGATTCGCCACGAATCTCCGTCGCGAACGACGCAAATCGTCATCGCAATCGCGCCGATCACACTCAGCAAGAAACCTAAACCGTGGGTCAACGTGTTGGCAGCTTCTTCAGGATCCGCCGACCAACCCGTAAAAGGATTGACCCAGTCGTTCTCAAGCTTCATGTTTCTTCCTTGCAGCGGCCTATTGGATGCAGATCATCTGTTCTAGCGGAATGCGTCGGGTTGCCAATCGCGCTCATCACGGAGGAAACAGCGGGATGAGAGGTCGCGTCTCGATCGACGGTCAGGCGATCAGATCTTTCACCACGTTGGCTTTGGGGACGACAGTGTGCGGACGGTCGAGGGAGTCGTACAGCAGATGGTGATGATCAACTCCGAGCAGTCGATAGATGGTAGCCACTATATCCCCGGGTGAAACGGGGCTTGCTGTCGGAAGCGAACCCATTCGGTCGCTGGCGCCGTAGACGAAACCCGCTTTGATACCACCTCCGACCAACATGATCGAATAACACGCATTCCAGTGATCTCGACCCGCATTGTTGTTTATTTTCGGCGTCCGTCCAAAATCGCCCAGCACGGCGATCAAGGTCCGGTCCAATCGGCCCCGTTCGGCCAGGTCTTCGATCAAGCTACTGCAAGCGGCATCGAATTGCGGAAGCAAAGACGTCTTGAGCTTTTGGAAATTCTGGCCGTGCGTGTCCCAAGTCGCGTTGGCATCCGGTGCCCACGACATCGTGACCACTCGTGTACCGGCTTCAATGAGCCGCCGGGCCAACAGGACACTCTGGCCATAGATGTTGCGGCCGTATCGATCTCGTACCTTGGCCGGTTCGTTTTCCAATTGGAATGCCCGCTGCGCGTTATTGGAAGTGAGCAGGTCGAACGCCTGGCGTTGAAAGTTGTCCTGAGCAGCCAGTCGACGATCGTCCAATCCGCGATCGAGGGACGAGAGTAGACCCCCTCGCGCCAACATACGTTCCACAGCAACACCGGCGGGCAGCGAAAGATTGCGGACGCGAAAGTTGGGCGAATTCGGATCGTTGACGACCCAAAAAGGATCGTACGTCGCGCCGATGAAGCCGGCCAGAAACCCCGGTTGCAACGGCCCGCCCGCACCTTCCTTTGTCTTGTACGGCAATGTAACGTAGGGCAGCGCGCCGGCGCGAGTCGGCCGCAATTTTGAGAGTACAGCGCCCGGCGACGGGTGATCGGTCGGCTTCGCACCGCCGCCTTGTTCACCCCGGTCATGCCCGGTCAGCGCCGCATAGACGGCGGCCGCATGAGAATTGTTGACACTGTGATTCATCGACCGAACCAGTGTCACTCGGTGCATCTGTTTCGAGAGTCGCGGTAAATGCTCACACACATTGACACCGGTGAGCGACGTCGAAATCGGGTTGAATTCTCCGCGTATCTCCACCGGCCCCGACGGTTTCATGTCCCACATATCGAGATGGCTGGGCCCACCATTCAAGAACAACACAATACACGCATCGGCCTTCGGCTGATCGCCTTCAGCACGACCTGCCGAGCTCTGTGCAGCTAACAACTGCGGAAGTGACAGACCGAAGCTCGCGGCGTGTCAACGGCTTCAATGATTGCTGAGGAAACTTCATGGCCAGTTTTCCAGGTGTCCTCGTCGGTCCGTAGAGTTTATCGTCCACCATCCTCGTAGTACAACCAGTTTATGATCGATAGGGCACCGAAAATCCAGTGCGGTCGCACACGAACGGGAAAAACTCAAAGCGTTTCCATGGCACCGCTGCTGAAGGGGTTCTCGTCCGGGGTCAGCTTGTATCCCATACAGGCAGGGATCAGCGTGCCGTCATCGGATCCTCGCCGTTCGTCCCAAGTGGCATGGAACCGCCTGACGATGCGCTTGTCGAAGATCGACGGCGACTGAAACGTGTTCTTCGGACCGCCCATCAAGTTGAAGTGAATGTGAGTGTTCTGATTGATCAATGGGTCTGCCGGTAGATACATGCGGGCGATGATATCTCCCTTTTTCACCCGCTGACCGACCTCGACGAAAATAAAACTCCGATAAAACTCCTCGGCGCCCGGATCGGTAAACGGCTCGATGCTGTAGTGCATGCTTATGCCCTTACCAGCAGAGGTCGCGAACATGAGCCCAATGCCGTATCTGGTATTCGAAGCGCGGCGACGACTATCGGACACCTTGATCTCACGCAACCTAAACGAGTAATCAATTCGCGTGATGACTCCATCGGCCACGGCATAGATCGCCGGGAAACGATTCACTTCTGCCGCAGTCACTGGCTTTTCCGGACGCTTGAAATAGATGTGGCCACCCGTATGTGGACGACGCGCGTCTTTTCCCTTGTAGGGATGTCCGGACCGTACAACGTCCAAATCCACCAGGAATCGATCCGACGGTGCGTTGAGAAACGAACGGATGGGCGGCAACGTCGCCAGGACCTNNNTCGATGCGGTAGGTCACTTTCGACGAAAGTGACCTACTTATTACCTATTCCAGCTAGATTACCGTGGCACGCAAATAATCGCGACAATAATAACATCTCGGATCTTTTGCTCATCCGGCAAACTTTAACAGTCGACATCTGTTGACGTAGAGGGAATTGCGCGATCGCAGGCTTCCCATTGGTCGACACAACCGGTCTGAGCATTAGTGACATGATTGCAGGTGCGCTTCGCAATCCATACCTCATTGTCGTGATGGCGATCGCAGTCGTCGTTGTGGGTATCACGTCATACCAGCAGATTCCAGCCGACCTGTTACCCATCTTCAAGACGCCGGCGGTACAGATCGTTACGTTCTATCCGGGAATGCCCCCGGAAGTTATGGAACGTGACATCATGAGCCGACTCGAGCGCTGGACCGGTCAATCGGTCGGCATCGAGCACCAAGAGGCCAAGGCGATGCCGGGAGTTTGCATCGTCAAGGACTTCTTCCGCGAAGACATCACACTGGACACGGCGATGTCGCAAGTGACCAGCTATGCGGTTAGCGACATGTTCTATTTGCCGCCGGGAACTGTGCCGCCGATGGTCATGCCGTTCGATCCAACCGCATCGGTGCCGCTATGCCTCGTCACAGTATCGAATCCCGAGATGAACGGGAAAGAGCTGTACGACATCGCCTATTTCGAATTGCGAAATCGTCTACAGGCCATTTCTGGCGTAATCGCACCGGCCGTTTACGGTGGACGACTGCGGCGAATTCTCTGCTACCTAGACCGCGAAAAACTAGAGGCCCGCGGTCTCTCGTTGATGGATGTTCACAAAGCGTTGCTCGAACACAACGTCTTGATTCCGGCCGGTAACGCAAAGATCGGCCAACTCGATTACCAGATCCTCACCAATGCACTCACCGAAACGGTCGAGGAAATCAACGAGACGCCCATTCGCAAGGTGGACGGAGCGCTGGTCCTATTGAAGGATGTCGGGGAGGCGAAAGACGCCGGTCAAATACAGAGCAACGTCGTCCGCATTAATCGCAAGCGACAAGTCTACATTCCGATCTATCGGCAACCGGGCGCGAATACGATCGAGATCGTCAACGCGATCAAGGACCGCTTGGAACGAATTCAGTCTCGACTCAAGGACATGAATTCGGACGACCCCAAGATGCAATCGTTGGTCTTGAGCGTGGTGATGGATCAATCGTTGGGCGTTCGCAAGAGTATCACGGGACTTCAAATCGCAGCGGGCCTAGGAGCCGTGTTTGCCGGTCTAGTAGTCCTGTTATTTTTACGCAGCATTCAATTGTCGATCATCATTTTTCTGGCCATCCCAATCTCCATTCTGGCGGCGATTGTCGGGCTCTTTTACACCGGCGACACGATCAATGCCATGACTTTGGGAGGATTGGCGCTAGCTGTCGGCATCTTGGTCGACCAGTCGATCGTGGTGTTAGAAAATGTGGTGCGACACGTCCGCATGGGGAAGGTCCCTCTGCAAGCCGCATTGGATGGAACAAAGGAAGTAGCCACTCCAATCTTCGTGTCGACGCTGACCTTCTGTGTTGTATTTTATCCGATCGTCTTTCTATCGGGTCTAGCGAGGTTTCTTTTTACTCCATTGGCTATCGCCGCCACGTTCGCAATTGTCGTTTCGTTTCTCATATCGATGACGCTCGTTCCGGCTTATTGCGCTCGCTTTCTCCGCGCACGAAACGGACCGGCGCCTGAGACCGAACGTGAATCTCGTCTATCTCAGACCTTTGGTGCGGTTCTTTCCTGGGCCATTACCGCTCGCTTCGTGATCGTTCCGTCCGCGTTTGCCCTGCTCGCCGCGGCTGTCATGTTGTTTAGCACGATGGGAACGGAGCTATTTCCGCCAGTCGATTCAGGCCAGTTTACGATCTATGTCCGCTTACCATCCGGTACTCGGATCGAGCGGACCGAAGATAGAATCTCCGAGATCGAACAAGTCATCATGTCGCAGATCGGCGAAGCAGATCCAAGCTTCGCGGTCGGCAGCGAAAAGCAGCCCAAGTCCCACCTGCAGATGGTGATCTCGAACATCGGCGTGCTGATGGACTGGCCAGCAGCCTATACGCCAAACACGGGACCGATGGATGCCTTTGTACTGGTCCAACTGAAGGATAAGCCGGGTCGTCCCAGTGTGTTCGACGTCGTTGGCGACTTGCGAATTGAACTGAACCGAAAGTTCCCCCAAATCGACTTCGCTTTCGACACGGGCGGGATGATGACGGCCGCGCTGAACATGGGCGAACCTTCACCGATCCATTTTCAAATCACCGGCTCGAAGTTAGACACGGCCCAAGAGATTGCCCAGATCATTCGCGAAGAAATTGCGCGTGTCGAGGGCGCCGTAGATGTACGTATCGCTCAACGGCTCGACTACCCAGCATTGAGAGTCAATGTCGATCGTTCGCGTGCCGCCGACCAAGGTGTCAATGTCGAAGACGTGATGAAGAATCTGGTCAGCGCCACCAATAGTTCGATCAACTTCAAACCGGCGTTTTGGATCGATCCAAGAAACGGTAATCACTATTTCATGGGGGTGCAGTACCGCGAGGAAGACATCAACTCGATGGCGACTCTCGGCAACATTCCAATCACAGGCGATGGAAGTGAGCGACCGGTGCTGTTGCGAAACGTCGCGAGCATCGAGCCCGAAACGAGCCCGTCGGTGATCAATCACCGCAACATCACGCGAGTCACCGACATCTATGCCAATGTACTTCCCGGGTATGACGTGGGAAGCGTGGTTGCCCAAATGGAAGAGCTGTTGGCCGATCATCCCGATTTGGTTTTGGAACTGCAAATGGGAAGTCGCGGCGAGTCGTATAGCGTCAACGGCCCGGAGTTCAAAGGGAGTGGGTATGAGGTGGCCATGCAGGGCGAAGTCCGTGAAATGCGAGATTCGTTCCGACAGTTCGCCAGTGGACTGGGTATCGCAATTGTGCTGATCTATCTTGTCATGGTGGCCCAATTCCGCAGTTTCCTCGATCCAATCATCATCCTGCTCTCGGTGCCGCTCGGCTTTATTGGCGTCGTGGCAATCCTCTGGGTAACCCAGGGAACTATCTCGATCATGACGATGATGGGCATTATCATGATGACTGGCATCGTTGTCGAATACTCGATTATCCTCATCGACTTTGCGAACCAGCGAGTCCGTGAGGGAGCACCGCCACGGACGGCAATCATCGACGCCGCCAAGGTGCGACTCAAACCTATCGTGATGACCTCATTGACCACGCTGTTAGCGATCACTCCGATGGCAGTTGGCTTCGGCGGTGGCGACGCAAATATTCCTTTGGCCCGTGCGATCATCGGCGGAGTTTTAGGTGCAACGTTACTCTCACTAATTGTCGTACCGTGCCTGTACGTGCTAATGAAATGGACAACCCGCTCAACGGTTGATCCGGACCCACAGGATCCAAGCGATGAAAACGTCATCCAAACAATCTGATCGCCCTCAACGAAACGCAACGCTATGGCTCTGCATGGCGGTGTTTCTGCCTCCGCTCTTTGCGGCAGACAGTTGTAAGATGGGCAACAAGCAAACGGGATCGGTCACAGCTGGCCCGACCGGCCCGGCAGAAGTTGAAGTGGTCACGGTCGAACGGAAGGACCTGGCATACACCATCGAAGTGCCCGGCACGGTGGAAGGCATCGAGTCCGCCTCGCTCTATTCCAAGATCGGTGGTTTCTTGGACGAGATCTATGTTGATATCGGAGACAGAGTCGAGGAAGGTAAGGTACTCGCCTCGCTGGATGTCCCCGAGTTGGCAAAACAGCGTCTCCAAAAACAGGCCGCCATCGCCAGCGCCTCTGCCAAGGTGCGACAAGCCGATGCGGCAATCAAACAGGCAGAAGCTGAAGTCAAAAGCAGTCAAGCAGCTGTCGACGAAAGTAAAACGCAGCGCGCCGAAAAAGAAGCCGAACTGACACTTCATATGGCCGAGTTTAAGCGACTCAAGAACCTGGTCGACAACGACGTTCTCGAAGAAAAGATACTCGATGAGGTCCAGAGCCGGATCGACATCGCCGCAGCGGGGATCAAATCGACCGAGGCTCGAGAACGAACGGCCGATGCCGAGCTACTCGCCAAGCAGAGTCTTGTCAAGCAAGCCGAAGTCGCCAAAGAAGCGTTGGAGGCCGATGTGCTGGTCGCTGAAGCGGACTTGGCACAAGTGGAAACAATGCAGCAGTACACCAAGATTGTGGCGCCGTTTAGTGGGCTGATCGTAAAACGAAACGTCGATCCCGGAGCGTTCATTCAGTCGGCCGAAGGGAACAGTGCTGCCGAACCGCTATTGGTTCTAACCCGAATCGACTCCGTTCGAATCAAATTAGATGTGCCGATGGCGGAAGTCCGCTGGTTGGACAAAAAGGACACGGCAGTTTTTGATCGCATCGAAGCGCTGCCAGACCGGGTCTTCCGCGGCAAAGTGACTCGATTTGCCTCCGCGTTAAACACAACGTCGCGAATGATGCGTGTCGAAATCGAGTTGACTAACGACGAGGACAACAGTCTTAAACCCGGTTTCTACGGTTACGTCACGTTGACACTCATGGAATGCCCCCAGTCTCTGACGGTGCCGTCATCGGCCCTGTTGAAGAATGACGAGGGCAAGTCCTTTGTCTACGTCGTGGAAAACGGTAAGTGTCGTCGCGAGTTTGTGGAGATCGAGTACCAAGACGAAGAAGACGCCGGAATCAAAATGGGCTTGTCTGAAGACGACCAGGTCGTTGCAACTGGAGGAGGTCGACTGGCTGATGATGATGAAGTGACCATCGCGTCGACGGATCCGGAAACAGAATAGTCAATAAGCTCGCAAGGAAATCAGGGATGATCACCGGTAGCATCAAGCCGATACGCTCGAGCGATTCACATCGCCGCGTCCACAACTCACTGACAGGTCATCGCGTTTTCCGCCACGTCCTGCCATTGGTGTTGTTGTCGGTGGTTGTCGTGTTGAGCGGTTGCGCAAGTTCCCCGAAACCCGAAGCCGATTTAGGCGGGTTCTTCTCTGCGCCACCTGACGAAAACAAGGCGGGGGAAACACCGCTAGAATCGAACGAGGCCAAAGCGAGCAACGAGGAGAGCCTCTTGCGAAACGTCGTCTATAGCGAGGCAGATCAGGACGAGCAAACCGACCTGACACTCCCGATCGAGAGCCTGCGGGAACCAGTTGCGCCGCCTGAAATCACGGCTGGCGAGTTTGCATACAATGAGGACGTTGAACTGACCACAGACGCGGTGAACGGCACGGATCCAGAGGTCTTTCCAATCGACCTACCGACGGCATTGCAACTTGCCGGAGCCAATAGCCTGCAAGTCGCGTTGGCGTCCGAGCGAATTGACGCGGCATACACACGCGTCGATCAGGCCGAAGTGAGTTGGCTGCCCTCCGTACGGCTCGGGTTTGTTTACAACCGACACAACGGGCGTTTGCAGGCAACCGAAGGCGAAGTGATCGAGTCGACCAGAGGCTCCTTCTTCACCGGTGGTGGACTCGGTACCGGGAACGCTCCGTTGACAGGCGGCAGTGGCGGACCGCCGCGGATGATGGTCGATCTATCACTGGCCGAAGTTTTCTTCGAACCGCTGGCAGCACGCCGCATGGTGGACGTTGTTGTTGCTGATCACACGGCCGTCTTTAACCAGACGCTCCTCAATGCCGCCCACGGCTATCTACGATTCGTAGCGGCTCAGGCAACATTGAACACAATGTCGGAAATCCGTCGAGACTTTGAAAACCTCGTCAAACTGACCGAGATCTACGCCCAGGCCGGCGCGGCCAAAAAGGCCGACGTGCAACGAGCCAAGGCAGATCTCGCGTTCTGGAATCACACTGAGTTTCGACGCGAGGAAGAGTTTCACGTTGCCGGTGTCGAGTTGGCGCGAGTTCTCCGATTAGAGCCCGATACCGTACTGACCGCAGGCGAGGATCAACTGCTTAGCTGGCACTTCTTCGGCGATAAATCGCCTCAGGAGCTGATGGCACAAGCGATTGCGGCTCGCCCCGAATTGTCACGCGCATTTGCCAAGACTCGAGCGACCACGGCCGAAGTTGCGCGAGAGTATTGGCGACCGTACCTACCGCATCTCGTTGTGGGCTTTAGCGGCGGAGTTTTCGGCGGCGAAGCTGGATCTCAATGGAAGCAAGTCAGCGACCGGACCGACGTTGATTTGGGAGCGGTTTGGGAGTTTGAGAACTTGGGACTAGGCAACTATACGCGTCGGCAGCTTGCCGAAAATCGTCACCGACAAGCCCGTCTGGAAGCCGATATCGAGCGAGATCACATCGCCGCCCAAGTTGTCGCCGCCCACCATCGATGCCGCGTTCGTCAAAAAGCCATCGCCGCTGCCGAGACGCGTCTGGAAACCGCCACAAAGTCAATGGACGCCGCGCTGCTCGGTGTCCGTGAAGGCGTTCAACTTCCACTGGAAGCGCAGCAATCGGTCACGGATGTGGCCAACGCCCGGTTGGCCTACGTTCAGGCGATCGCCGATTACAACGCGGCCCAAATTGAATTGCTGTACGCCGTGGGCACACCGATCAACGATCAAACCGTGATCGCGTCCGAATAGAAGACATTGTGTGGCACTGGGCGTTGCCCCCATCGTTGCACGGCAATGCGGATTTGAGCCGAAGGCGCTAGCCTCGGATTCTGCCAAGATCACGCGAAGCTAACGACAAGACCCGACGATGCCGGCCAATGTCAGCACAACCGACCCGCAATAGTCCAACGACTCCAAAGTGCGGCCAGTAGAAATCAAAAAGGCAGAGAGAGCGCATCGCACATGAAGGCCATCAACGATTTGGAGGCCTTTAACCGACTCATCACCAGCTTGACGAATTGCGGTGATTCAATATCGCTCCGCTCCAATGGACATACTCCGATGAAGTCCTTTCTCTTCAGGTCCTCAATCATTGGATGTTCGCTATCGAATCCTCGGGGCGGTCGCTTTAGAAAATCACCAGCTAGCTTGAAGTTACTCTTGAAGGCCCGATTGTCACGAGCTTTCCGCCAAGCTTCCGGGTCGTCGGCAATTTTCTGCCGAACTGCCAACAGCGGTTCGGATGCTGGACGCCACATACCGGCGCCCAGAAAGATCTCAGCCGGATCGATGTGAATATAGAATCCTGGAGCGTGCACATCACGTCCAGCACAGTGTCGAAATTGAATGCCCACATTGGTTTTATAGGGTGTCTTGTCGTTTGAAAATCTCGTATCCCGATGGATCCTCATCAAAGACCCACCTGTCTTCTTCGCTACGACGTAGAAGCACTCGGAAAACGCCTCCATCGGCTTTTGCATTGCTTCGATGAATGCCAAGGCCGGTTCACGGACATCGGATTCATAGCGAGACTTGTTTGCATTGAACCAGCCTCGATCGTTGTGCTTTTTCAGGTCTCGGAGAAACTTGACCGTTCCAGCAGGAAATCCATCGAACGCGGGCATGACTCAACCTCTTGAGAATTACAAAGTACGTGATCGAGCGAACGGTATTCTAGTCCACTCTTTGGTCGACGTAGCCGTGAGTCGAACATCCGGGTAGGATATCCACACACGATTCGACAGTCGGATGTACTGTCAATAACTAGCTAGAGGTCCCAATGTGGACGTAATTTTACCCTTTGCTTCGCTCGTGTTTCTAAGTGCCGGATTGGGGATCGACAACGGACTGTTGATCGAGTTCTCGCTGAAATCGCTCAACCTCGAGCCGAAGAAACACCTGATGTGGCGATCGATAGCCTTGGTGATCGCGGCTCTATTGCGAATAGGCTTTCTTTTTAGCCTCTCGCGTCTCGATTTCCTAGAGAACAAACTGCCGGCAAGTCGCTGGTTTCCCAACCGCTTGTTTAGCGATCATCCGGACAGTTTAACGTGGATGAGTTTGGTGTTGTTCGCTGGCGGACTGATCATTTTGGCGTTAGCCATCTGGGAGTACTACCACAAGCTTCGGGAAGAACTAGGCGCCAAACACGAGACGGCAAAAAATGGGCAAGTCGGCCTCATGAAAGTCCTCGCCGTGGCTGGATACCTGATGAGTATGAACATCCTGTTTAGCCTCGACTCTGTGTTCGCCGCTGTGGCGATCATGGACTTGGACAAGCAATTCGTGTGGATGGTGATCGCCATTTTATTGGCATCGGTGATCATGATCTGGGGAATGATCCCGATCAGTGCAATCATCTCTCGAAACAAACACTTCGGCGTTCTCATGCTGTCGATTCTGGCAGTCATCTCGACGAAGCTGTTAGTCGATGGCACGGGTGCACATTTCTCCAACGGATTACTGATTTTCATTATCGCCATCTTGCTGATGAACGACGCGGCTCAGGCGGTGATCGACCGAGCTGCCAAGAGCCGATCCGCCTGAAGCACTGCGTAGCGACCGATGGCGAAGAGGACAAAGTCGTGTTGAGTAGGAGTGTCGGCAAGTGCGGATTTGTTGGCATGGTTGTCAAAGTGCGACCTCGGCAAGGAGCCATAACGGGCCTGTGACGCGAGATCAAAACACGCCACATGGAGTCACCCGCATTCGCAGGCAAAACGGGAGGAGAAACACGTGTTCATTCTAAAGTCGATCGCTGGCGCCGTACTTGTGTTGGGTGGAATTCTAGGCATCGGGTTGTGCTCCTTTATTGGGGCGGAAATCCAGAGCAATGCCCATCAGTTGAGAACGGAAATTCCTGCGACCATTGGACAGATCGAACACGTTGTCCAAACTGTGCATCGACAAGGTGAATCGGCCAAGGTTCTACTGGTGAGAACACGTGGTCATCTGGCCGACATTGAAGACACGGTAGAGCAACTGTCCGACGATCGTCGCAACTCTGAACTGGCCTCCATTCTTCGCGAATGGAATCAGGAGATTTCCCGCAGTCTCGAACATGCAGATGAATTCGTCAAAGCGATGGAATCGAGCCTTCACAGCGCGAGTAGTGCACTGTTGCTTGTCGAGTCGATTCCACTATTCCGTCCGCAGCGTGATTCGACTGGTCAGACCGACCAAGGAGACCTCAGGAACCTGGCCGATCACCTGGTATCGGTTTCCGACATGCTGGCGCAAGTTCACACGGCAATCACCGAGATCCGCACAAACCGCAGCGTCGACAACGAACAGCTTCAACAGTTGCGGGAAGTGTTCGCTCTACTGGATGGAGAACTCGGACTGGTCCAAACTGAGATCGGCCTTTTTACTGGCCAGACACGTCGGATCGTCACTCGACTCTCGCATACGCGACAGAACAGTCCGCGTTGGATCGCACACGTCGCGCTGTTGTCGAACGCCTTCCTGTCGTGCGTCGCCCTTTCACAAGCCGTTGTCGTCATTCAGGGTTGTCGTTGGCTGCGGGGCGACGACCATACCAGTAATCGCAAGTGAGCAGGGCAAGTCAAGCGAGCACGCGTTTACTCGCGGACGTGCAATAGTGCATCTTTGTCACTTTCGGCCAGAGTGATCTACGTCCTTGAACTCGTGCACGACCTCGCCGTGGACATCGTGATGCCGAAACGCAATGGTCGGCAATCCGTCGGTCTTCCGCACCGAGACGGAAAGAAAACCACCTTTGACGCGAAGGAACTTCTGCCAATCGGGCTGTTTGGGATTTCCCCCCGCGTGTTTGTCGCTTGCCGGACCGCAAGAGAACTCGCGAAGTCCACTGTTGGGATCAATCGACATGTACTGCCAGTGACGGTCGCCACAACACGTGTAGAAGTTCTTCAGATTCTGGTCTTTCGTCCACCCGCGGAAATGGTTTCCTTCGTGTGCGAATGAATCGTTGGCATGGTTGTCTTTCTTGCCTTTGTCACGATCGGGGCCAACGATCGGAGTGGGGCTAATCAAGACTCGAAAATGGGCGTCGCTTTCTCGAATCGACTGTTTAAGCCAATCCATCTGCACCTTGCCCCAAATCGTCTTATTCGGTCCGTCGGGCATCGTATTTGGAGATCGATATAGCCGACCCTCAACCATCCAAATTTGCAGTCCGTTTCCCCAGCGAATAGTCCGATACGTTTTTTCTCCTATCGGCACCTGCTCCCGAAAGATGCCGAAGCCCTCCTCAAAGGTTAACGGGTTCATCCAAATCGCTTTGCCCGAAGGCCAGCCGTCGTTGATCCAGGAATCATGATCGTCGACTTCCCAATAGCCTGGAACGTGGCGATGAAACTCGACATGGCGAGGTAACGAGTACATACGGTGCCAGTGGTAACGGGCCAAGGCGACCGTCCGCGCCCGCGGAGCCTCGCTGTCCAAATAAACGGTGTCGCCCGTGGGTACCAAAAAGTCGAGATTCAAGCGGCCCATCGCCGGGTAGATGTTGTACCCTTGGCGATCGTCAAGATCCCAATACGACTGTCCCGTTACAACTCCAAATGTCACATCCTGCCACTGATCCGCTTTCGCGGGAGTTGAAAATGAACCAGTCGCCGTGGCACTCGCAGCGCTCGCGCCCACATCGCGTGATTCGATTTTGACGAAGTACTTCGTCGCCGGTTGCAGCGATCTTAGAATAAACTGATGGGTGTAATCTTCTTCTGCCGCCACGGTGATCCATCGGCTGGTCTCCGCGTTATCGAGATCCGAATTTGTCGCGTAGTGCAGACGAACCTGCCCCACAGCGCCCGGCGATTCACCGTCGCGGTCGTCGATATCGATGTTCGAAGGTGTGTAGGTGTTCTCCTTCGGCACACGTTTTTTTGGCTCGCGGTATCCATCCCATTTTCGTTCCGAGTCACGTGTCACCCGAGTCCAGACAATGGCAGAATCCTGAGTCACCTCGCCCACGCGTAGTCCCATCGCCAGTTCGGAGGCAGCTAGATCGGTAACGAGCCACATGATGATGACCGTCAATACTAGGCCGATTCGTGTTACCAGTCTCATCGTTGTTATTTTCCTCAGTGACCAGGTCAATTCTTCAAAGAACTACGACATTCTACGTCCGCAAAATGGCTTGTCCAAACCAGTCGTTGAGGCGGGAATAGCGTAACGGCCTCGACAAGGCTGTATCATTCGCAGGAACAGAGCAGATTCCTAGCGGGAAATCGCGCCGACGTACTTGGCGAGTATCTCAAGATTTCGAACAAGTGTCTTCATCTCAATAACTCGGTTGACCGAACGGGCATCCGCGGCCTGGTATCGCATTTTCCCGTCTTCCACCCATGCTCCTCGATCATCAATTGCCTCGATCACCGCCTCAGTCTGTCCGGCCAATCGACGAGACATCACCGCGGGACGAGTGATGTGCTGCCTTGGTTTAAGTTGGTCATCCGGTAGTGATGCCAGTTCTTGTAACTCTCGCTGAATCGAATCCAAATTCGAGCCAACCTGAAATCCGTAATGCGTCGGCATGTCCGCATCGCTGTAGGTGAGTTGATAGTCCTTGGTGAAGTAGAGCGGCTTGTTCGTGCGTAACTCGTAGAAACGTGCCAGTCGCCCATCTGCAAGGCGAGACTTTCGATAGTACGCCAGCGCCTTAGGGAGGGTTCTGATATACCGCTTATCCGCGGTGAACCGATACAGGGTCAGCAGTGCTCTCATGACGCTCTGTGACTCGCCGCCGGTGATTGACGCGGGCTCAAACTTCCTCGCCCAGGCGGGATGCATGTTTTGGTCATACTGCTGCGCCCAACCAGGTTGTGGATCGGGCATCTGCGCCAATAAGAAGAAGTCACCCGTTCTCTTCGCTGCGTCGAAACAATCTGAACGTCCGTAGATTCGCCAGGCTTCAAACAACATGTCGATGATATGCGACATGTTGTTGTCATTCAGAGTGTAGTAACCACGATAATCTTTCTGGGGATACGTGCGCGACCACGAATCCGGGTACGATGCCCGTTTGACGGGGTACTGATCTGGATTTGCAGGTTCGGCATACTGTTGTGGCCAGGCGCCGTTGGGATACTGCACCAACAACATCTTGTCGAGTGCATACTCGACCGCCTCATGGATTGAACGGTCCCTAAACTCTAACGCCTCATCAACGTGCATCAAAAGCGCGAGTGCCGACTGGCTCTTGTTATCGTCGAAGGTCGTAAGATTGCGGCCGCTCGACCGAGGTTGGTCGGTTCGATAGGCGTACCTGCGGCGACCTTCCTTCCCCAGATCGAAATGGGAACTCCAGCCTCCCGAGATCAACTGCGATCGAACCAGTGCACGTGCCACTTCCACCGAAGCCTGCAAGCAGTGGTCGTCTCCACAAAGTCGCCAGGCTTCAAGGTAGGCCTCGCCGACCGACGGTGATCCCGGCGGCTGTGTCCAACCACTGGTGCGTGTCGCGACGCCTTCGCCTTCGCGCTGACTGAGGTCGGCGCTATAACGCCATAGGTATGCGCCTTGATAACCGACTTCCTGGCGATAAAACGACAACACTCGCCGCATCGCAATCCGCGCTTTGTCTTGATCGATGGGTTCGCTCGATCTGAGGGATGCTGGAGAGATCCCAACCACCGCAAGTGTCAAGATAAACACGCAGATCGCGCTCGGTCCGTATCGTTGGCAGTGATTCATTGGGCGGCTTTCGACTAGAGCGTCAAAGGGCAGGGCGGGTCGAATGGTTGAGCTGAATCCGATACAGGCGGCGGCGGAATCAAATTCTCCACCCCGCTTCCACCAGTCAGCGACGCAAACGGACTCTTGCCCACTCGAGAATCAGCTGCCGCCAAGTTGTCCAGCGGACTGCCGAAGCTACTCTCTTCGCCGCCGGCGCCACCGCCAAACAGTGGTGAAGTCGAGCCGGCCATCGACTGAATGGGACTTCCCGATTTCTTTTTTGCCGATGGCGGAGGTAGCGGATTGTCATCCTTGCGCGGGTTGACATTGGCCACCGTGATGCCCGGCTCACCAATCACCACTTTAGAGTGCCGGTTTGTCGAAGGGTTCGTCAAATACGTCGCTCTGCCCATGCTCTGGAGCTGGTGCCTGTGCATTGAATTCGCGGTCGGTCGTATCGAACTTCTGGCGACCCTGTTGTACATCGACCAAGAACTCCGAGCCGCCGGCCAACATGATATCACCAGCTGTCAACGAAATCTCCCGGATCACTTGACCGTTTACTTTGGTCTTATTGCGACTGCCTAGATCGCGAAGAATGGCCATACCATCGGCGATTTCCACCGAGAAATGTTGACCGGACATGTACCCGTCATTCGGGAAGGCAATATCGGCGGGAACTTCACGCCCGACCACGATCTTCTGACCCTCTCCGAGACTCAGTTTTCGTCCTTCCTCTGGACCCGCCGATACAACAGTGAGGACTAACAACATGTGATGGGACTCGCGTGGCAGACGAGGTGGGAAAACACAATGGAACATTGAGTTCAGCAACGCTTGTTGTAAGCGGTTTGCCAGCGACTGTAAACTCGCAACCGCGTTGCGGTGGGCCAGATATTGTACAGCGTCGCTACTCGCCTCGGGTCCTCGTCTCTTCGTGAGACATGAGGCGCACAGAGAATGTGTGCGGTGAACGCCTACGAGGCCTTATCGTACTCAGCGTTTCAAATCCCGCTGCAACTGCGCGGAATAGAGTTTCGCCTTCTCTTTGTCGCCCTCGGCTTCAGACATGGCCTTCAAGTTCTGCACAGCTACCGTGCGATCGTCCGGATCGGCCCAACCAACATCGATCGCCGATTCGATATACCGCAGGCCGCGTACGGTCACCTCCATCGCGTCTTTTTTGGCACCGATTTTCCAGAAGCTGACCCCAACGCTGACCAGTTGATCTCCTCGCAGGATGGCATGCTGCGGAAATGGTCGGGCTCGAGGATCATCGAGTACGGAGAGCATGCGTCGGAACCACACACTCGCCGCCTTGTGGTCGCCCAGTCCGACTGATTCGACGACGCCTCGCGCGAACAAGACGTCGGCTAATCGTCGCATATTTGCTGCTTCCAATTGCGCTGGTTGTGACTGGTTTGTCAGTGCGGCCAGGGCGCCCTCAAACGTCTTGATCGCTTTCTCGTTCGCGCCGTCGCGAAGTTGTCGCATGGCGATTTGCTTCAAGGCAGTGGCGGCATTTCTTCTCGCCTGTTGAGCAAGAATTGGGTCGCCTTTCCGTACCAATGACATCGTTTCGTCTTCCAACCGTTTGACTAAGTCGGCCGACTCCATCGGTTCGACCAATAGCGTGCGGCTGGCAATGATCGCCGCGAGCAGATCTTGGCGGGCACCGATGTTGCCACCGGTTAGCATCACGAGCGGAACCAGTTTTTCGGCGTTTGTCTGCCAACGTTCCATCGTTGCTTTCTGGCGAGTCCACTTCCCACTTGAAACCACTTTCAACATTTTCAGGTGAGCGTTGAAGAGTGTCTTCGTGGCCCTCGAGTTTCCGGGGTCCTTGGCGAGCACTTTCATCGCTTCATCACATGCTTGCTGGAGCCATTGAGCCGCTTGGTCGGTATTACCCTGCTTCGACTCCGACTCGAGCCGTGCGAGTTCCACGAGGGCCACCATCCGAATAGTAGGAGTGACGTCGGCGTCGTTCATCGCCGATTTCACCGCCTCTTGAGCTTGCTGACGATCGCCGATCGCCACGGTCCACCGGGCGATCAAGAGTTTCCAATGTGCATTTCGTTTTGCAGGGTCGACGCGTTCGAGCAGCGATTTCGCCACATCATAGCGCTCTAGATCAAGTGCTAGTTCAGACAATTCAAGGCGGACCGGGTCCTTGTCATCGGCCAGTGCCACAGCGGCCATTAGATCAGACCACGATTGACTGAATCCGTTCTTCCGCTGATCGCGCGAACGTGCGATTAAGTCCTTCGCCGACGGGGCCCTGATGAGAATGCGGGTCACGTCCTCTGATTTCGCGGAAACCCGGACTAAGGAAATCCCTCGTTCGGGAATCAACCGAAATGATTGATCGCCCAGATTAACGTCGACATGAACCAGTCCTTTCACGTCAAGAATTTTTTTGGCCCATTCTGTCGAGCGAGGTCCTTGTAGTGTTACCGCCAACTCGTCAACGACTCCTGCCTTCATTGATGTGCGAATTTCCTCGACCGAATCGACTTTGAACACCAGACTCTTGCCACCGTCGAGACGTTGCTCAGGTTTGCCGAAGCTGGCGACCAATTCAACCGATGTGGTCTTGCCCGGTGTAATGCCGCTGTACGTGCCGGCGAAGACATTTACCAAGGTGAGAACGCTGGGAGCTTTGACTCCGTCGCTCTCGCGTTTGTTTTCGGCATTGGCTGTCCCACTTCCGACAGCCAGGCCTAGAATCAGAATTCCCAATGCCAATTTGCTGTGGATGTTGGCCATCATCGAAGATCTCGAGAGATGTGTAGTGGAAATAGACAGGGTCTCTAGCAACTTTGTCGCCAGTGCACCGCAACGGCACTCGATCCGCAAGTGGCGACTTGTGGTTTGGGGCCGAAAAGTACCGTACTGACCGAAACCTGTCTATGCCGGATTACGTCCTCACCGGATTCGGACGGCCCTTCCGCTGCCTTGGACATCGGCAAACTTGACTCGCCGTAATAAACTAGGAAGTTTGAGAGGACATAAGGGATTGGTCGATGGGCGAGTGCCCTTTGACTGAATTTCCCAAAGCGAGTGAGCGAGTCGTTTGCCGCGCACAGTAAGTTGTTCCAGCCGGAACAGTCGCGCCTCGAGAATCCCAAGTTCGACCGAGTCGGCGTAGGGGTGACGTCGAGCACAAAAAAAGCAGCCACTTAGCAAGTGGCTGCTTTTGAATCGTCAAACTCGCCAGGCGAGCACCTATTTCTTGGAACTTGAAATCGGGCGGTACTTAACGACGAGGACGGATGTCTTCGTCTTTGCTTCCGGACGAACCGCTGGAAGTGGCTTCTCGGCTACCTGCGGCTTCTTCTTTGTGACGGTTGGTTTGACAGTCGGCTTGGCTACCGGATTGTTCAGCTTTCTCGCCTCTGGAAGCCAAGTGTAGTTACCGAATTGGAAGAGTGTCGCGTTATTCGCGGAGGGTTCGGCCGGCGTGAGGTCGCTTGTCGTACCCGGTTCAACGGCGCCCGGCTCGACTGTTCCGTCGCCACCAGTTTTGTCTAGAGGAGGGCACGCGGCCAGGGCACTTGTCGCCGCTTGGCGAACTCGAGCTGAAGGCTCATTGAAGCAGCCGTCCTTTTCGCCACTCGACATGCTCGTAAGCGTGGTCTGGATCTTCTCGGTGCAGCACGTCGGCGAACACCCGTTGCTGCATGCACAGCACACACCAGCAGCCGTTTTGATTCCTTCGGCCGCTGCTAGGCGGACTTCTTCGTTGCAATCGTTGAGCGATTCTAGCATCGCTGCTTCGATTGATCCGTCGTCGTTGTAGCACCCGCAACCAACTTCAGTGAGGTACTTGATGGCCTCGATCTTCTGATCCTTGAGATCCTCTTGAATCTTCACATCCGCTGCGCCACCAAGCAAGTCGCTCTTGGGAAGTCCAAGGTCTGCGATCAACTTTGGAGCATCCACAATCCTCACTTGAGGAGCCTTGCGTTCCAATCCCGGACGGTTTCCTTTTCGATTGGAAAATCCATCACGGACACCCAACATTGCTTGGGGAATACCCAGTTTTTGCCAATACGTCGTGACAGGCGTTTTGGGTCCTTGAACCCCTCGACAGCCAATCATTGCCACTACCACGACCGCACCGATCGTCAGGCGACTTGTGATTCGCATTCGTACGTCCATGAGGTGGACAACATCCTATTTTTTGGGGTGAGCCGGGCCAACGCGATCTTGTCGCTCTGCGCGAATCCAAAACCTTATCGTCCATGTAAAGAAGATCATCCCGGTTAAAGGGATTAGGAGCTATAATCGGTACAACCAGCGAATCATCTTACGACTTTCTAATTTTCGCGGCACATCTCACTCACATTACCCAGGCCATTTAACCGGAAAATCAGACGCAAATTCTGAGAATTTACACCCTCGTGAGTGGCACTTGTAACGCTTTGAGCTCAAAAGCACCAAGATGCGAATTCGCGATTGCGCTCGGATTGGCCGCGCATGCGCAAGCCCACGGTGTACGGCCTCAACCACCTCCCGAAGCCGCGAGGGCGGCGACAGCAGGTATCGCGCTATGTTCAGCTCGCTGTCGCGGCGTTCGCCGCGGCGATTCGCCCAATCTCAACGGGCCAACTTCACTTGCCGAACTGGCGAAGCCAGGTGCCACACATTGGACTACAGCTGGACCACTTCAGTGACACGTCGATTTCCATACCACTCTTGGTAACGGTCACCTCGTGGTCCTTCGGCCACGTATAGGTTTTCGATCGAAACTTCACCGTGATGTCCACTTTGAATTTGATTGGTCGGGCGGTTCTTGGGGCCACTCGCCAAGCACCTCGAGGGCGTGGACCTGTCGAACAAGATGCTCGAGCACGCTGAGCAAACAGGCAGATACGATGCTCTGGTCCAGGCCGATCTTGTCGAATACCTCGAGCGACTCAGCGAACCGTTCGATTTGATCGTCGCCGCCGACACGTTGAATTATTTTGGTGATTTGACGGACGTAATGCGATTGCTGATTCAGTCGCTCCGGCCCGGTGGTTACCTGCTGTTCACCGTCGAAGAAGGGCCTTTGATGGGCGATGATGGCTATTACCTGCAACCTCATGTACCTGCAACCTCATGGGCGGTACGTTCATACGCCGCCACACATCATTGAACGAATGGGGGGAAACGGCATTCCCGGAGGAACAATGCGGAGGATCGTTCTCCGTAAGGAAAATGACAAAGATGTCATGGGTCGGGTGACACTCTGCCAAAAACCGCTCCACGACCCAGACAGCGACGAAAATCAACTCGTTGATTGACCAGGAACGCCCTAGGTTTGGTTGAGACTCGGCCCGTTTCCCTGTTTTTCGTTCCCCCTTTGTGGCGGCGTCTCGTCGACCTTTATAAGATGACGCTTGCGACCGCTTGTCGCTCCAATTCACCCAGCGATCCTCTTTCCGGACGAGACCTTTGAAATGTTAAATTCCCGTCGGTTCCTTGTTACTTGTCTGCTTCTGTTTGTTTTTTTGGCGCCAATACGAGGAGAAGAAGAAACCGAGTTCTTCCGCAAAGCGGGCGGTGTCGTTCCGGACGGTCAACATCTTCCAGGAGACTTCACAAAAGACGCGATGCTACTCTGGCGAACGCCGCTCAAACCGGGTCATTCCTCGCCTTGCGTTGTCGGTGATCACATCTTCCTGACAACGTTCGACGCGGGGAAAAAAGAGCTGGCCACCATTGCACTGGAACGGACATCGGGCGAGGTGTTGTGGACTCGTATCGTTGAAACCGAAACGATTGAAGCCTTCCACCGAGCGGGCAGCCCGGCAGCCAGTACGCCAGCGAGCAACGGTAAACAGGTATTCGTGTTCTTCGGGAGCTACGGCTTGTTGTGCTACGATTTTTCCGGAAAGCTGTTGTGGGAAAAAAAGTTAGGACCCTTTCAAGACGAGTTCGGAGCATCCAGTTCACCGGTCCTCGTTAACGATCTGATCGTGTTGAACGAAGACCATGATGTGAACAGCTATTTGATCGCCATCGACCA
>LWDU01037593.1_pt1 | contig 58780 bp, 45 predicted proteins | sample 727161 | NCBI WGS metagenome assembly LWDU01 (sample SAMN04566230, study PRJNA314399) | hydrothermal vent metagenome | isolation source: deep sea hydrothermal plume seawater | place: Mexico: Gulf of California, Guaymas Basin | collected 2004-07-11
GGCCCTGCAGGACCTGCTCCCCCAGAGTGAGGCAGCCACCGAGCAATGGCTCGATGTTCTGCCCTGCACGGGCATCCTCAGCGACCGCATGGCACGGAAACGAAAGGGAACTGAGTGGTCCGTGGTAGAGCGCTCGAACGATGTGGCCGCCTGGTGCGCACGCAGGATCAAGCCTGCTGCCAGTTCCTACCTCTGGCCCGCAACAGGCACGGAACCGACGCCGGCAGAAAATCAGTTCGACACCCTGACCTGTTTCTTCCGGCTGGAGGGACTGCGCGCCGCAGAACGAAGCGAGTTGATGGCTCAGATGTTCCACTGGCTCAAGCCCGGCGGCCGCTTGCTGCTTGGCTTTGTCTCCAAGAACTCCTACCACAACTGGACCGAAGGCCTGCGTTCGAAAGGCAAGGGCCCCGGTGGAGTGGAATATGTGCTCTCCCCCGATCCCAACATCGGTCCCTTTGAAGCCTTGGCCCCCGCNCTCTACACGCGGCCCAAGAGTTGAACGCTCAAGCGCGAGAGAAAGTCAACCAACGCTCCTGCCAACTGCGCTTTGAAACCCCCGTGGACACCAGCTCGTCCTGGTTGAGGGCAAAGTCATTGCCCAGGACTTCCAACATGTCCGGGGCCGCGTAACGGTGAGGCGGGCCTCCTTCTTCCACGGGCTTGTCTGCCGGGAACAAGAGCACAGCCAGATGCCCGCCGGAAACCAGAACCCTTTGAACCAAGGCCCCCCACGCTGGCCGGGCGCTGGGTTCAAGAGCGCAGAAAAAAGTGTGCTCAAAAACCAGATCGAATTTCTGTTGCCCAGAGAACGCCAGCGCATCGCAGATTTCCAGGGATCCCCCTGCCCGCGCAAGACCTTGACGCAACTGCGCCCCGGGACTTCCCTCTGCCGCAACCAACTCAACGCAATCCAAGGCAGTCACAGACCAACCCGCCGCACAAAGGGCCAGGGCATCGTGCCCATGACCACAGCCGGGGACAAGAGCCCGGGCCCCAGTCCGCGGAGGAGCCAGCTCACCTGCCCGGATCCGGGCCTGTAATTCGGGATGGGGCGCGCCCAGGTCCCAGGGTGTGTCAGCGGACTCGTAGCGCTCGCGCCAGTCTTTCTGGGTCATGCTCATTCTGCGCATGCTGCCATATCCCCAAGGGCTGGATGTGCGATTCTAGCGCTTCGATCGCCTGCCCTTCTTGGCTGGCTGCTTCTTCGGAGCCGCCAACTTGACCGAAGCCAGGGTCCCGCCGGTCTGCTCCGCCAATTTCTTCCAGTGCGCGGTCACGCGCTTCCCTGCATCCACCAGCACCAGATCAAAACTCACCGGCGCAAGGCGCACCCGCTCCAGGGTCAGCTGCACAAAGAGCCCCAGGTCCCAATGAAATCCTCCAGTGGGCGCCCCATCCGAAAGAATCAACACACTGTCCAACTCTCCCCCAGCCAGAGTCAGTTCCAGAGCCTCCCACAAATCCCCCGTACCGGCCAGATGCAAGTCGTCGTAGTACTCCTGAGCGCGCTGCCCCATGCGCCGGTCGGCGACCTCCGGCTCATCAGGCCAGGGATGGGGCCTGGCCGCGTAGGGCACCAACTGAAACAGGGTGCCCACGGGCAGCACCTTCAAGGTGTTCCGGATGTACTGATCCAAGGCCTCCTTGCGCGTGTTGCCGGTCTTGAGTTTCTGCTGCACCGACCCGGAGAGGTCAATCAACAGTGCCACCCGATCACTGTTCAGGGGCAGGCGCAGACTACCCTCTGCCGCAGTACGCCCCTCCCCCTGGGGCGTCTTGCTGCCCCTTTGTGGTGTCGGCAAGGGCCCAGGTTTCAACTCCCCCAGCCAGGCCTGCCAGGGACGCGGATCCCCGCGGTAGCGCAAGCCCGAGAGTTCCTGCAGAGCCGCGATCACCTGCAAGCGCAAACGCATGGCTTCCTCCATCTTGAGGGCCGCAACCAATAACTCCACCGAACTGCGCCGGGGAAAGCGCCCCAGCAACGAATAGAGCGCGCGCCGCACGAGCACGCTGTCGTCCGCTGCCAAGTGCCGGCAACCCTCTTCCAACTGGGAAACGCCAACTCCATTCCTGCCATCTGATTGGCTCTGAGCCACCCATTCCTCCAGAGCCAGGAGCGCTCCCACCCTCAGCTCGGGTTTCTTGGACCGCATAGCTGGCAAGGCCAACGACCCCACCTGGGACGCGTCCACCTGTGCAAGGGCCAACAATGCGCCCCCATTGACCGCCCCCGATGCCCGCGAGGAGCGGGCCAAGGACGCAAGTCGACTGACCAGTCGATCCGACCCCCCGACAATGCGGCCGCGCTGCGCCAGGCGTTCCACCGAGCGCAGAAGGAGCCTCGTGGTTTCATCATCCCCCGCCCGTAACCAGGCGGCGAGTTCGCGCGCTTCAAACGGCCCCTGCAACCAACCGGTGGTCTCCGCCAGGCGCCAACGACGCCCCAGGTCTTTCGAGCGCAGTCCTTCGCGCCCGGCCCACTTCTTCAACACCCGTTCCGCATCACAATCCCGCAGGGCCAACTGGGCCGCATCCGCCGCCTCGGCCTGCCCATCGTCCAACGCCTCCCAAATCAACTCCCAGGCTTCACGAGTGCCCAGCTTGCTCAGCTTGCGCACGGCGCTGGCCCGAGCCGAAGGGCTGGGGTTCAACAGTTGGCTCTTGGCCTCTTTGAAAAAGGCGCGCTGCTCACGCAGGCTGGGTTCCTGGGCCCAAAGCCCTGGCAGACACCAAAAAGCCAACCCCAGGACCAGAGCCGCGCCCCACAAACCTCGATCCGCAATCTTCACAACTCGAGAACGCACCCAAAGACCCTCGGGTTTCACCACTCGTTCCCTGGAAGCTGGACTGCCCCCATGAGCAAGGTCGAACACCACCGACCGCGCCGCGGGTCCGTCGAGGACGCGGCTCTGCTCCAAGGGCTGCCGAACGCCGACGCATCATGCCAGGACGCCTCGGCGTCGATCACCCTGGACGCTCCACAAGTATGTAGGCTTGGGACTCACCCAACGACAATTCCCATGGACCTACGCCTCACTCCCCTCCTCGCACTCGCGCTCCTGAGCGCCGCGCCCCTCGCACCCACCGCAAAACAGGCCCCGCTCAAGGTCTTCATCCTCACCGGGCAGTCCAACATGGTCGGGGCCGGTGAAGTCAAGGCCAACCCCGGCCGCAACGGCGGCCAGGGGACCCTCGAGCACCTGGTGAAGTCGAACGCGAAGAGCAAGAAATACGACCACCTCGTCGACGGAAACGGCGACTGGGTCGTGCGCGACGACGTGTGGATCTCCTACTTCGAGCGCGGAGGGCTGCTGTCGGTCGGCTACGGCGGGGACGAGAGCAAGATAGGACCCGAGCTGGGCTTCGGACATGTGGTCGGCGAGTTCTTCGACGAGCCCGTGCTGCTGATCAAGGTCGCTTGGGGAGGCAAGAGCGTCGGCAAGGAATTCCGGTCGCCGAGCGCGGGGGGAGAGGTCGGCGAGTCCTACACGGCCCTGTTCGCCCAGGTCCGCGAGGTCCTCGATGACCTCGACGGGCACTTCCCCGACCTCAAGCACGATGGCTACGAGATGCTGGGCATCGGCTGGCACCAGGGCTGGAACGACCGGGTCAACCAGGCCTTCAACGACGCCTACGAGCACAACCTCTCCTGCTTCATCCGCGACGCGCGCAAGGAGCTGGACGCCCCGGACCTACCCTTCGTGATTGCCGAAACCGGCATGAGCGGACACGAGGAGCGCCACCCCCGGGCCCTCTCGCTCATGAAGGCCCAGGCCGCCGTCGCACAGCGCGAGGAGTTCCGCGGCAACGTGGCCTTCGTCGGAACCAGAGACTTCTATCGTCCCAAGAAGGTCTCGCCCTCGGGCCAGGCCTACCACTGGAACAACAACGCCGAGACCTACTACCTGATCGGCGAAGGCATGGGGCAGGCGATGCTCGAGCTGTTGAAATCGGAACAGTGACACGCCGGCCTCCTGGTATTGGGCTCCTGGGGCCAAAGCCCTGGCGGACACCAAAAAGCCAACCCCAGGACCAGAGCACCGTCTCACAAACCTCGATCCGCAATCTTCACAACCCGAGAACGCACCCAAAGACCCTCGGGTACCACCCCGCGTTCCCTGGAAAGCTAGACTGCCCCCATGAGCAAGAAGGAAATCACCCTGACCCTGGCGTCGTTCATGGATTCGGAGCACTCGAAGAAACTCGAGACCTCCCCCGAAGACCAACGCCGCATCGCCGCTGCCTTCTTGGCGGTCTGCTATGAGGAGATCGGCAAGGCGCCTCACCTGCTCGATGGACAGGACATGCACGCGGCCCTGGGGCACTGTCTCCCCGGTCGGCTCAAGCGCAAGGACCCCCTGGCAGAGGAGGTCCCCCCGATCTTGCATGCTCTGGTCGATCACCTGACCGAAGAACATGTACTGGCCCACTCCTTCGAAATCCGCGCGGCCATCGAGTCCACCCGGGGCGAGTTCATCGAAACCGTGCGCACAGGCAACAACCCTCACCACCACGGGGGCCCGAAACAGGAAACCGTGGTGCACAAAGCCGCGAAACTGGGTCGCAACGATCCCTGCTTTTGCGGCAGCGGCAAGAAGTTCAAGAAATGCTGCGGCAAGAATTCGTAAGACCTGTTCAGCCCCCAACCCTTCCCCCTGCCCATGACCAGCCAAGTCTGTTCCAACTGCGGTGCTGCGGTCCCGCACTCAAGACGCACCACTTGTGAGTTCTGCGGTCACGAGCTACCACGACAAGAGGACGCTCCGTCTGAAATCCACAGCCTGTCCGACCGCATTCAACGGGACCTGCCCCTGGTGCGCGAGGCACCAGAATTCGCAGCCCTGCAACGACGCGTGCCCCCCGCCCCGCCGTCCTTTGCCGCCTTCAAGGTGATCTCAGGCATTGGTACGGTGATTGCCTGTGTAATTGGCTTGGGGATGCTGGCCTTCGCGATCACCGTCACCTCCCTCCTCCCCGAATCCATGAAACTGTTTGCAATCGTCCCTTTGCTCGGATTGGCCATGGTCGGGCTTTTCATCCGCATATCCACCAAGGCCAGAAGCAGGATGAGCGGCTACCAGACAGCACCCCTCGAACGGCGGGTCGTGGGAGTCCTCGATGAACGCACCGAAGTCCGTGGCGGGGGCAATTCAATGACCAGCACCTCCTATTTCATCACCTTCCTCGACGAGGCGGGTCAACGGGAAGAATTGCCAGTTGTAGGCAAGACTGCGGGCGAAGTCACCAGCGGCGATGTGGGCGTTGTTTTTGTACGCGGTGGCTTCGCCCTGGACTTTCAGCGAGTGAATGTCTAATTCAGATCGAACCACTTGATCAGGCACCCTTGCTGCCCCGGTTATTCACCCAGCCCGTCTCCACCCCCCATGCTTCTGATCATCACCGCCAGCAACGGCAAGAATCTCGAACTGGCTCAGCACCTCGCGTCCCTGGCTGCCCCTATGGACTGCCCAACCCAGGTGCTGGACCTGACTGAACTCGACCTGCCCCTTTACACGCCCCAGGCCCACGCCCAGGGCACGCCCGCAACAGTTGAAGACCTCGCCGCCAGATTCCGGGCCGCAGACACCTTCTTCTTCTGCGCCCCCGAATACAACGGTTCGATCCCCCCGACCCTGACCAACGCCGTTGCCTGGCTTTCCGTCAACACAGACGATTTCCGCGAGTTGTTCAACACCAAATCAGTCGCCATCGCCACCCACTCTGGAGGCGGTGGGTCAAAGCTGCTTGTAGCCCTGCGCTTGATGTTTGGGCACCTGGGCTGCAACGTCATCGGCCGAGAACTATTGACTAGCCCCAAGCGCCCCTTAAACGACAAGAGTGCTCTCGCGATCCTGGAGCAGTTGGCGAAGGCCTAGGGGCCAGGCCTCAACCTGGTTCCCTGGGCGCGGCACTCCGCGCAGACGTCAACCCTTCGTCGCGTCCGTCATCGCCTTGGTGGCACCCGAGCGCTCATTGCCTGCCGTTCCCGTTTTGTGTCCCGGGTCTACCCAGGAGCGGGGCAGGTCATCGGGACGCAGGAGCTTGCGGCGCACCTTGTTGTAGAGGCCGAAGATCTTGCTCTCAAGGTGGCCGTTCACAAAGCTGCCGTTGTTCAAGCGTTCCTCGGCGCGCTTTTCCCAGAAGCCACGACGGCGACCGCGGGCGAGACCCCAGTTCAGGGTCGCGTAGTGCTGGTACATCATGCGCGCTTCGGTCACGCTGGGGGGGATGTTGCCGGGCCAGGTCTCTTCCAGGTGGTACTCGCCGATGGAGCCCCACTCGGGGATCGTTTTCGGGCCGTCGTAGCCCAGTTCCAAGGCCTGATCCCACATGACCGTGCCGGGAATCGGGCGGAAGGGCCAGACATTGGGGCGCGCGTGGGGCGCGGCCATGTGCAGACGGCGGCATTGATCGATGGTAGCCATCATGGACTCTTCGCTTTCGCCGGGAAAGCCGATGATGTAGGTGATCGAGCCCTGAATACCAAGGCGATCCATCTTGACAGCGGCTTCAATGTTGTCGTCCCCATGGATCGGCTTGCCGATGTCCTTCATCATGGAGTCCGTGCCGGTTTCGGCACCAATCTCGGCCACATACATACCTGACTCGGCCATCAGATCCAGCGTGTCTTGCTTGTATTGCAGAATCGAATGGGTTTCGATGAACGCGTTCCAGCCGATCTTGATCTTGCGGTCGATGAGCCCCTGGGCAAATGCACGAGAGCGTTTTTCCTGCACCCCAAAGTTCGCGTCATGGAAGCGGATCGAGTCAAAGCCCCAACGCTCGTAGATATTTTGGATGTCGTCGAGCATGCGCTCGGCGGGCACGGGCTTCCAACGGCGGTCGGTCACCAGCGGAGAGCAGCAGAAAGTGCAGGGCTCGGGACAGCCGTAACTGCCAAAGTAGGTGATGCCGAAGTAGGGCTTGCCGTAACCGATCCAAGGGGGCGTGGGCAGACGCAATACATCGCGAGCACTGTCTTCGCGCATTTGATGGCGGCGATAGGGCTCGATATCGAGCAAGTGCCAGGGCATGGGAGCGATCTCGTCCCAACCAACCACGGCTCGCGCACCGGTGCGGATTACTTGACCCTCGCGCATGATCGAAAGACCAGGCACACTATCCAATGGCTCACCGGAATCGATGGCATGCACCACATCCCGGAAAGTCAATTCTCCCTGACCCATGATCACCGCCTCGTACAAGCCGGTCTCCAGTTGCAGATCCGGCCGCACACTGGCAAACCAACCACCGATCACAGCGGGCAGCTTGGGATGATGAGCCTTGACCTTGGTCATGGCCTGCCACCCATCGTTGACCATGTAACCCAGGATGCCCGTGGTAGCCACCAGCAATGCCCCTTCGCAAGCGTCGACCAGAGCCTTGTGGCCGGACTCACCACGGTAGAGGGAGCCGTCGATGATCAGCACCTCGTACCCTTCTTGGTCCGGATAGGCCGCGATAGTCAACATCTCCAACGGCAGCATGTCCTTGCTGGACTCAAGACCCAGAGTCTCGTCCACCTGCTTGGGCTGGTAGAGAACGATCTTTTTCTTGCGTTGAATCATGAAGAAGGTGCTCGGAAGGGCAGAGGGCACCGGGAGGGCGCCCCCGGCGGAACGAATCTGCCATCCAATAGGCCCTTCGGAAGTCTACCCGGCGTGACTGGAGTTCGCACGGAGAGTCAAGGCTGAAATCGAGGCTCGAAAGGCGCTGGGGGCCTTCCCAACTCATCAACCGCCCTGGGCCGGACACCCCAAACGGGGTTCCGCCAACAGGGGCTGTGCCTTCTCAAGCCCCTCGGACTGGTCGCACCAATCCACCGCCGTTCCAATTGCCGCCAAGAGATTGCTCGCATCCGCACGGCCCTTGCCAGCGATGTCATAGGCCGTACCGTGCACAGGGGAGAGGCGCAGGAACGAAAGCCCAGCAATCCAGGTCACGCCCGCCCCACGGGAGAGCAACTTGAGTGGAATGAAGGCTTGATCGTGATACAAGGCCAACACGCCATCGAAGCGACCGTCGGCAGCCTCCAGGAAAACCGTATCGGGAGATCGGGGGCCGCGCACATCGATACCTCCCTCCCGAGCCCTGCTGACCGCCGGAACAAGGAGTTCAAGTTCCTCGGTCCCCAGAATACCGCCCTCACCCGCATGAGGATTGAGTCCCGCCAGGGCAATGCGCGGATGTTCAATGCCGATCCCACGCAGGGCCTCGTCGAACAACTCAAGATGCCGCAACACGCGTACAGGGGTGATGCTGGCAAGCGCCTCCTTGATGGGCAGGTGACGGGTCAAGAGCATGACCCGTAAGCTGCCACTCAGTCCCACCATCTCAAAGCGCGAGGTCCCATCCAGACGGGCGAGCAACTCGGTTTGCCCTTCGATTTTTTCCCCGGCAAGGTGCATGGCTTCCTTGCTGACCGGAGCGGTGACCAGGGCAGCCACCTGATGTGTGCGGGCCAACTCCACGCCCTGGCGCAAAGCCGCCAGGGCTGCGGCGCCGCATGATTCCTGCACCTCCCCCATGGTCCATTCTTCTGGTCCCTGGGTTTCAAGCCAACGGTGTCCCGGCTCATCGTCCGCTCCCTTGTTGAGCAGTTCCTCCGGACGCAGAGCCCGAGGGCCGATCACCAGCAGACGCACCCGCCGGGCGAGAGCCTTGTCCTGAACCGCCACACGCACGATCTCGGGCCCGATGCCCGCGGGATCTCCCACGGTCAAGGCGATCAAAGGCAGGCGCTGGGTCATCGCAAGCTCCTCCTGATTCTGCGCGCTGGTCATGGCGGAATCATACGCCTTGGCCCTTGGGGGGGGCTGGGGGAGCCCTGCCCGGGGCCCCGGCAGCGAGCCCTGGAGGCTCCCTGGGCCTGACAAAAAGAGCCCGGGACCGTCTCCCCAATTAGAAGTGCAAGCAAGAAAACAGCTGCCCGCGATAATCTTCTGGGGCAGCTCGCCTCCCAGCTCGCAGACAGACTGCAACTGCGGCTGGTCCGGATCTTCCAACACGGGAATCCAATGCAAAGCAGCGGGGTGCTAGGCTGCCCCGATGGCCCCGTCGTTCTGCCCTCCCCAAGCCCTGTCCCTGGGAGGAGACCCCAGACCCCTGCACAGCCCTCACTTCCTGAGGCCCCTGGGCCTGGCCCTTCTGTGCGCTTGCAGCCCCCAGGTGGATGGCCCGCCGCGGCCCCATGTGCTGCTGATCAGCATCGACACCCTGAGGGCAGACCACCTTTCAAGCGCGGGCTATCCCTTCGAAACCACTCCGGTACTGGATGAGGTCGCGGCTCAGGGCGTGCGCTTTGAGCGCTGCATCTCCAGCACCTCCTGGACCCTGCCCGCCCACATCACCATGCTCACGGGCCTGCCCATCAGCGCCCACGGTATCGATGATGACCGTCTCTGGCGTCGGCGAGATGCCGAGGGCCGAGCCATTGCGCCGGATCTGCGTGGACGGTTCCTGGCCGAGAGCCTGCAGGCCTCTGGCTACGACACAGCGGGCTGGTTCACCTGGAAGTACCTGGACGCGCGCTTTGGATTTGGCCGGGGATTTGACCGGTGGGAACGCCTGGGGCACAACTTCTACAGTCACCCCGAGGTAGGGCCTGCTTGGATGGCCGCCCGGGACGCGGACGACGCGGATGGCATGCGCGCTTTGCACGCGCAACACCCAGAACTGTTCGGCGTCATTCATTCCACGTCCCAGGTTGTGGATCAAGCCATCGGCTGGCTGGAAGACCGTGGCGAAGAGGAGCAGCCCTTCTTCCTGTTCTTGCACCTGTTCGATGTGCACAACCCCTACGTCAGCCCCGAGCCTTTTCACTCCCAGTTCGACCCGGACTACACCGGAAACATCGATGGCACGCGGGTTACAGCGCCCATTTCTCCTGTGCAGCCGGACATGGATCCGCGCGACCTGCAGAATCTCATCGCACGCTATGACGGGGGTATTTGCCATGTGGACGACGAGTTGGGGCGTTTGCTCAAGACGCTCGGGGACCTGGGCCTTGAGCAAGACACCCTGATAGTGGTGACCAGCGACCACGGGGAAGAGTTTTTTGAACACGGGGGAAAGACCCACCGGGGCTCGGTGCACCTGGAAAGCATTCAGGTGCCCCTGATCTTGCGCTGGCCGGCGGGACTGAAGGGGGGCGCGGTGATCGAGGACACGGTGGGGCTGGTGGATCTGGTACCCACGATCCTGGCGGCCACGGGCAGTGACCACGGGGCACCCCTGGGGGGACGCAACCTGCTGCCACTGGCCAAAGGCGCAGAGGCCAGTCCTCGCACCTACCTGTCGGAACTGGTGGTCTTTGATGAGGGTCAAAGAGTTCCCCTGCGACGCAGCAGTTGGATCCGCGGCACACGGCAGATCACCTGGGATGTGCGTGGCAAAGAAGCGGGACGGGTGCTGCGCTTTGACCTGAGCGAGCCGCAGGGAGGCTATGGCCAGGGAGTGCTGCTCTCCGAAGACGATCCACGCAGGACAGAGTTCGAAAGCGAAGTGGCGCGCATGCGCGAGAGTCTGCTGCGTCTACGGCAAGCGTCCCCGCGTCTGGAGGGCGACCTGCCGCCCTTGACCGCCTTCGAACTGCAGGACCTGAGCAGCATGGGGTACGGAGGCGGCGACGACAATTTCCACACAGAGAGGACTGACGACCGCCTGCCTCTGGATGGGGGCGTCTGGCCCGATCAGGAGTAGACCTGGCCTCAGCTGCTGCGCACCCGCGCCACAGCCGCGGCCCATTCAGCCAGACGCCGCTCCCGTTCAAGGGCATCGAGGCCGGGCAAGAATTCCCGCACCCCGGCTTGCATGCCCAGCGCTTCAGCAGGGTCCATGATCACCCCGGCCCCCACCGCCGCCAAGGCCGCGGCTCCGCGAGCGGTGCTCTCCAAGTCCTCAGGGCGGCGCACGCGCACCCCCGCCAGATCGGCCTGCAACTGCATCAAGAGGTCATTGGCCGCGGCTCCACCGTCCACCAGCAACTCATCCACCGCCAGCCCAGTGTCCTGGCGCAAGGCCTCAATCAACTCCGTGCACTGGAATGCGATGCCCTCCAAGGCCGCACGGGCGATGTGACCGCGGCCGGTTCCTCGGGTCAGACCGAGCAGGGCCCCGCGCGCCTCGGGATCCCAATGGGGTGCCCCAAGCCCCGCGAATGCCGGCACCAGGAACACTCCCCCCGTGTCGCTCACCGAACCTCCCAAGGACTCCGACTCCGCAGCGTTGCCAAGGATCCCAAGCTCATCCCGCAACCATTGGATCGTTGCTCCCCCCATGAACACGGAGCCCTCCAGGGCGAAGCAAGTGCCCCCCCTGCGATCCGCCGCCAGAGTGGTCAAGAGCCCATTGCTCGAATTCACCCGCCGGGCGCCGGTGTTGAGCAGGAGGAAACACCCGGTGCCATAAGTGTTCTTCAAACTGCCCGCTTCAAAGCAACCCTGACCAAAGAGCGCGGCCTGCTGATCTCCAGCGATACCAGTCAGGGGAACTTCTCGGCCGCCGGGCAGGCGCGCCATACCAAAGTCCCCGGCGGAGGGCCGAATCTCCGCCAGTTCCTCAGCCGACACCCCGAACAACTCCCCCATCTCAGAGCACCAGCCTCCTCCATCGATATTCATCAGCATGGTTCGCGAGGCGTTGGTGGGATCGGTCACGGCGCCCGCCGGTCCAATCAAGTGCATGGCGATCAGGGTGTCCACCGTGGCAAACAGGAGGTCTCCTGCCGCGCGGGCGCGAGCCACTTCAGGGTGCTGGGCCAGCATCCATTCGATCTTGGTGGCGCTAAAATAGGGATCGAGCACCAGCCCCGTGCGCTGCTGCACCTTGGGCTCCATTCCCTGCTGACGCAACTCTTCGCAGCGTGCGGAGGTGCGCCGATCCTGCCAGACAATTCCCGGAGCCAGCGCCTCCCCATCGGAACGGCGCACAGCAAAGACCGTCTCTCTTTGGTTGGTCAGACCCAAGGCCGCAATCGGACCAGAGTACGAGGCCAACACCTGGCCCACGGTTGAATCCACTGCGGCCAAAATCTCGTCTGCTCGGTGCTCCACTTCCCCGGGTCGGGGAAAATGCTGGGGAAACTCAGCGCTGGCACGGGCTACAACGCGCAGATTGGAGTCAAAGAGCAAGGTGGTGACACCGGTGGTGCCCGCGTCGATGGCCAGGATGTGAGCTTGCTGCACATTCCGATGCTGGGAGGCTGGGACAGCCAACGCAAGCACCTGCTCGGAGATCTCAAACCCTGAAATGCAACAAGCCCCGCCGGAGGGCGGGGCTTGCCTGGAAGTTCATGGGGTCTCGCGTCCCCACAGGATCCCACTTGGGGCCTAGAACATCCGCTGGGAGATCGTCACCGCGTTGGCCCCATAGGTCACGCGATGCAGTGCACGGCCTAGGTTGGGCACCACAGAGACAACCTCAAAGTTCACCGGGGGAGCCGTTCCCAGCAGGGCGTGCTGGATACCCATGTTCAGGATCGAGTTGGGGGCCACAGTCACCGGGGGCACCAAACTGCCCACATAGTGGAAGGACGCCAGCATGCTGTCGAGTTGGCTCGAGAGGACTCCAACCTGCACCAGGCCGGACTGCAGGGCGGTCGCATCCAAGGTGATCTCGAAGTCCCCGCGGATCTCAAGGACCCACATCCCCTGCAGGGCAATGTTGCGGCCCAGGTAGAAGCTTGCTCCCTGATCGCGGAAATCGAGCACCGCGTTCAGGACAGCCTCATGGGGGCCAGCTAGGAACAGGTTCTGGTCAACGCGCAGGGGAGCCTGCGCCCCAGGCCCGTTACCCATAGTGGGCATGGTGCCCACGCTGTTGCCTCCACCCAGAGGCGCAAGACCTTGGGCAGTAGGAAGGCTCAACACGCCCACCAAAAGGACGGTGCTGAGAAGAATAGGTTTGGCGAGAGTGTTGAGTTTCATGGGATTGCTCCCTCTGGGTTTGCCTCGCCGAACGACTGGGTCCGGCAAGAGGTTTGAGGTTTCTTGGTTTGTGATTAGGTTCGAATGGTTCTGTGCTGCCACATTCAGGCAGCAGGACTGGTAAATAACTCGGGACAGCGTGTAATCAGGTTGTTGGCAAAGTCCGGGTACTGCTCGAGGACTTCCTGAAGCAAGGGTGCCTGGGTTGCCATATGGGCCATTTCAGCCACATGCTGGGGCTGGGAATCGATCAGACCCTTGAAGTAGTCAAGGCAGCGATCGCGGTCACCCATCTCCAGGTAAGTCATGGCGATGTTGAAGCGCACGACCCAGAAGCGCTCATCCTGCTCGAACAGGCCGCTGATCAGGATCCAGCGATACCAGCGCAGGGCCTCCCTGTGATTGCCCTCTGCCTGGTGCAGACGGCCGATTTGGATCGCCGCATGGCCCCGGTTGGCGGGCTGCAGTGCGGTATCGAACAGATCGGCCCAGCGCTCCCGTGCCAGCAGCTTGCGGCCCTGTTGAGCGTCCAGGTAGGCACGGTAGAAGCGTGCTTCTTCGTGATCGGGGGCCACAGCTATGGCCTGCTCCAGCAGACGGCTGGCCTTCTTCAGGGGCTCTTCGATGCGCTCAAGCCGGCCATTGAGCATGGCACGGGCGGTCTGCCAGTCCACTCCGTCCTGGCGACTGGACTCTGACCCGTCGAGAGTTTCACGATCGGAGCCAAGCAGCACTCCATCGACGAATCCGCGGCCTTTGACCCGGGTCTGTTCCACAGCCACCGGCTCCTCAAATGCGCGCTCCACCACTCGATCGGGATCAAGCGCCGCAAGCAGATAGGCCTTGCCCAACTGATAGAAGATCGTGGCCAGACGGTTTTCCAGGTCGGTGCACAGGTGCGAGGCACCGGTCATCATGGCCATGCGGGCCATCAAGCGATCAGGATCGGCCATGTCCCGGTGCATCTTGGCGCAACGGGTGAGGTCCTCAAAGAAGGCCGAGGCCTCTTCGTCCGACTCAAGTTTGAGCATCACATTGGCCGCGAGGCCCTCGTCGAGTTCGCCATCGGCGAGACTGGAGAGGTCCTGCTGCAGGGCCAACTGGGCATCACTGAGGGGTTGTCCGCCGACTCCCACTTCCCAAGCATCGAACCCGCTGGCGGGGCCTTGGGCGCCAAATCCATCAAAGGAACTCATAGCTTGTCCTCCTCACTGCATAGGTCCAGGCCACTTCGGCCAAGGGACATCCGAGACTCGCTGCTCGGCTCGCGGGCCGGGCGGCAATCGTGGGGCAAACCGTCGAAGGTGCGACGCATCGCCCGATGGATCTTCCGCCGTGCGCGGAAGATGACCATCTTCAGGTTTTCGAGACGGATGCCAAGATCGGCCGCCGCATCGCGATAACTGGCCCCGTCAACTTCCACCAATGTCAGGGCGCGTTGTTCGCGCTCGCCCAACAGCTGGAAGAAGGTCATGTAGAGGGTCAGGTAGGTGACATAGACCTCAGCGCATTGCTCGCGGTCTTCCGCGTTGATGGCTCCCTGAACTGGGGTCATCTGCCCGTCGGTGGGTTGATCGGAAAGGTCCTCGAAGGGGATTTCCTGACGACCGCCGCGACCCTGGGAACGCAGGTGCTTGAGTACCGTGTTGCGCACGATCATCGCCGACCAGACCCGGAAGGCATCGTCTCGGCTGGAGTCAAAGCGATGGGGATAGCGGTAGACGTTGAAGAAAACTTCTTGCAGCACGTCCAGGGGATCGGCCTGACTGGAGTAGCGTCGCAAGCGAGCGGCGACCTGGATCACCAGATGGCTGGCATTGAGTTCGTAGAGCAGGCCAAAGGGACCGCGGGCTCGCTCGCCTTTGAAAGCCTCCATCAAGCGGGTGGAAACCGCATCCCGCAGTTCATCCAGATTGCGTTCCTCATCACCCAGAATCTCAGCGATCCGTCGGACCTCTGCCCGGGGGACCTCACGACCCAGTTGCTTGACCCTTTCCAACAGCCTCTCACGGGCGTCTGGGCCAGTCAAAGGACTGGCAAGGAGGGTGTCCTGAATCTGCATTGGAGGAAGAAGGACCGGTGAATGGGCGCTGGGACCTTCCAGGGGGAACAAAGGCATCCAGAACCGCCGAGATGGAGAGTTCACCGGCTAGCCTCAATTGTAGTCCCTGAAACAGGCTTGGTTTCTGGTTTGGGCCAAGGGGCTGCACCCAGCAACCGAACAGCCCTGCAAGAAAGAACCCAAGTCCTTGTAGAATCACGACTTAGACCCCCATTTTTATTTTGTCAAAGACCCCCAGAGGGGGCAAAATCTGGCCCCATGTCTCAAGCTGATAAGATCCTCGAAATGGCCCTGGAAATAGGGTTCGATTTGGCGGGCCTGGCCCCCTTTCGAGCCCCCCGGGAGGCCGAGCACTATCGCTCATGGATCGCCCAGGATCGCCACGCCTCCATGGGCTGGATGAAGACCAATCTTGCGGTCATCGACGATCCGAAGCTCTTCGTGCCCAAGGGCCGCACCCTCTTGATGGTGGGCCTCTCCCACGCCAGACCACCCCTTGAGCTCCCCGGTGGCGGACGGGTGGCGCGCTACGCGGCGGGTCGGGACTACCACAACTGGATCGACAAGCGCCTCAAGCGGCTGGCGCGACAGATGGTGGCGGCCGGGCTGATCGATGGAGCCCGGAGCGCAGTGGATGCGGTGCCCCTGATGGAGCGCAGCCACGCGCAGGAGGCGGGCCTCGGCTTTGCCTCCAAGGCCGCCAATCTGCTGCACCCACGACTGGGACCCTGGTACTTCCTGGGGGAACTGGTACTGGATATCGAGTTGGACCCCACCCCGGCGGACCTGCCCACGGGCTCCTGCGGGACCTGCACAGCCTGCCTGGATGCTTGCCCCACGGGAGCCCTGGTGGCCCCCGGAGAACTGGACGCCGGGCGCTGCCTCTCATGGGCCACCATCGAGCAGCGGGGCAGCGTGCCCCATGACCTGCGGGCGAAACTGGGGGACTGGGTCTTTGGTTGCGACATCTGCAGCGAAGTCTGCCCCTGGGGCGAGGGAGTGCCCTCCCAAGAAGAACGCTTCCCCGTGCATCCGGAAATCAGCGCTGGCAGCTTGGTGGATTGGTTGGCCTTGGACCCCGATCCCGAAGCCTTCAAGCAGAAGTTTCAAGGTACGGCCATTCGACGAGCAGGGCGGGAAGGACTGTCGGCCAACGCGGCTCTGGTACTTGGCAACCGGCCCAGTGAGAGCGGTCGGATTGCCTTGCAATCGGCTCTGGAGACGGACCCCAGCCCCAAGGTGAGAGAGTCCGCTGCCTGGGGGCTCTTGCACGGCCACGGCCAGGATAAAGGTGTGCGCGATCAAGTGGCGGGTGCCCTGCAGCAGGAACAGGACCCCGATGCCCGAGCAGCCCTGCGGACTTCCTTGGAGCTGGAGGACTAGATCCTCTCGAAACGAGTCACTTCCACAGCAAATTTGCGGCTCATTTCGTTGCACATCAAAGAACTCCAATCGGCCTTGTGAAGGTTTCGGCTTCCTGGTGTCGAGGGGATAGTAGCCCCTCTCTCTACACAGCTCACCCTCACCGCACCATGGAAAGCAACAACTTCTACGACGACCGCAAGTTCTGCACGGACTGCAACGACTACGTCCCCTACCTCGCCAGCATCGAGCGCAGCTACTGCGTCCAATGCGGTGCGGAAGTTCGACTCTTCTCTACTGAAGACTGGGAGCGCTTTCAGAATGGTCTTGGCAACCGCCCACTGACGGGACGCAAGGCAAAGACCCAAGGCCGGTCGGGTGCCATCATTGACGCCAAGGCGGCGGAGGCGGAAGAAACCACTCAGAGCACGGAATTTGAACAGCCCGACGATCAGCGCGAGTCCGCCTGATCTTGATCGAATCGCTTCTACGCTCGTAAGCCTGAAGCAACCGCACGCTTGAAGGGCAACGCCTTGGGACTCGACTTCAAGCTCTCAGCGCCTCGGCCATGCGCCGGTGCACATCCTTGAGGCGCTCCTCGCTCCCACCGGAAACCTCTGCCGTGGCCCAACCGGTGTAACCAATCGCAAGCAGGGCAGCGCGAACCGCGTCCCAGTCCACGTCACCCTCGCCGATCTTGCAGAAGCCCGACTGCGTGCCCCAGTCCTTCACATCCAACTTGACAATGCGCTGACCCAGGGTGCGAATCCACTGCGCGGGCCGGCCGTACTTTTGGTGGTTGCCGATATCGAAGTAACTGCCCACCCAAGGACTGTTGATGGCGTCAAGATAGTCCCTCAGGAGTTCTGCCCCCTGATCCTCTGGGCCGTTGTGCTGGTAACAGAAACCGTTCCAGACATTCTCGATCAGAATGCGAATGCCCAGACGTGCACAACTGGGCAGCACCTGCCGCAAGCCTTGAATCGAGCGCTCCCAGACATGCCTTTGGGTCTCTTCCTTGCCACGCACGGCTCCCGGCACCAGCAGCACCGCCGAGCCCCCATAGGCATGGGCGTGCACCACCGCACCGGCGAGATTCTTAACCCCTTGGGCGCGCACCTTTGGATCGGGGTCGGACAAACGCACCTGCCAATGGGCCGAGTCCACCACTCCATGCACTGGCAGACCGGTGGCCTTCTTGGCCTGGGCGACTTCATCAGGGCCGTAGCCGTTGGGGCTGTCCAATTCAATGCCATCAAAGCCCAGGCGTTGCACCTGGGTGAATTTCTCCGTCAGGTTCGCGCCATCTCGGACCATGCCTATCTTGAGAGAGAAGAAAAGGTCCAGGGACTCGCTTGCTGCGCTCAAAGGTGAACTCATCCCAGGGGAAGCAGACAAAGGCGCGGCCAGACCAAGGGGCGCAGCCTTCAAAAGAGAGCGTCGATTGAATTTCGTCATGGGGTCAACCCTAGCGCGGGACCAGGCGCAGAGCGTTCCGCTTCTTGGGCTTTGTTCGGCAAGGAGGAAAACAGCACCCTCAACGGAAAGGGTTCTGCTCTTGCTGCTCGGCAACCCAGGCGAGTACCCGCTCGTCCCCCACCCGTCGGGCAGCGCGTCCAAGACGCGAGAGCCCACGCATGGCGGCGGACCGGTCCCCCGAGCTCTGATGGGCTCGCACCAAACGTGTCAACAGATCGAGATTCCAGGGGTCGATCAGGAGCTGTCCTTCCAGGGGCCGCAGCAAAGAGCGCTCAAGCTCAAGGGTCTTGAAGATTTGCTCCATGGCGCGCGCCTTTTCCTTCTCTCCCAACTCAAGCAGGATCCGCGCCAGCAGAAAGGCTGGCGCGGGATCCCGAGGCCGCAGAGCTCGGGCGCGACCGACTGCGACCTGGGCCTTTTCCAGCTCTTCCATGTCGTACCAAATCGTCGCACGCAAGAGCCAGGCCTGGCCCTGCTCGGGATCCACCTGCACGACCTTTGAGAGATCAGCCAGGGCCCGCTCTGCATGCCCCGCGCGCCAATGGGTCACCGCCCGACCACGCCGGGCTTGCAAGTCCCCGGGCGCGGCGGCGAGCACCAGGTCATAGTGCGCCAGAGCCTCAGCCGTACGCCCCAATTGACCCAGAGAGTGCCCCAGGTGCCGGGTGCGGCCCACCAACTGGGGCGCCACACGTAAAAGGCGCTGCAGGAGCAGGACACACTGTTCATGCCGCCGCAGGCGGAATTGGACGTGGCCCAGAAGATGCAGGCAGGCGGGATAGTCCGGGATTGTCTTCAGGGCTGGCACCAGCGCCAGGACCACTGCGGGAAAATCCTCTTGGCGCCAGGCTTTCAGGGCTTCCATATATTGAGCCTGCACACGCTCATCGATGCCCGCGTCCTCGTCCCAGTCTTTCCAGGCGCCCTGCTTGGCCTGGGGCAATTGCTGCATGGACTGGGCCAGGGCGATGCGAGCTTGCAGACCGGGTTCGAGGACCGGGGTTTGCCAGGCAGGAAGCGAAGCGCTGAAAATGCACGGTAATGCGATCATCAGCGCGAAGAACCGGCACCTCATGAGCCCTGCTCCACGCGCACCAATAGCCGCGAGCCGTTCTCGTGGACAGCACCGCCTGAATCCTCGCCGCTCCGCACCACACTCCTGCCGCCACCCGGCCAAAACACCTCCAGCGTCCAGTCCTTTTCAGATCCAGGCAGGGCAAAGTGTACCTCCGCGGGCCGCGCCGCCTGGAACCCGGCGCAGGTGCTCACCAAGCGCGTGCTGCGCTGCTTTCCAATGGTCAGTTCCACTCGCGCTCCGGGAGCATCCCGATCCCCCCGGCGGGCCACCAACTGCACCACCAAAGCCTTTCCCACCCCCGGCGCAGCGTTGCGCAATACGCGCACTCCACCATCGAGGGTCAAGACCACCAGATCCTGATCCCCATCCCCGTCAAGATCTCCCAGCACCCCGGCGCGAGACACGAAGCTCTTGCCTTTTGTCAAAGGCCGCACCCCAAAGCCCACGCCCTGGCCCACATAAAGGTGATCCGCTTGGGCATAAGAAGTATCACTGCCCACACTGTCAGCCTCTGGATAAACGTGGCCGTTGAGCACAAAGGCATCGAGCGCCCCATCCAGATTCGCATCCAAGAACCCTGCGCCCCAACCCAGGGAAGTCAGACTCGGCCCAGCTATGCCCGCCCGACTGGACCTCTCGCGATAGGCCCCACGCCGCTGGGCAGGCAGGTAAAGCGCATTGGGCTCGCCCGAAAAATTCGTCACCAGGAGCGCCGGCCGCCGATCCCCGTCCAAATCCGCGCAGGCGATGCCCATGCCCGCCTGCTCGCGCCCGTTGGCCCCATACCCAAGCCCCCACTCAAAAGCCTGCTCCAAGAACCCCCCACCCTCCTGCGCCACCCAAAGATGATTGGGATGGGAATCATTTGACACATAGAGATCCATGCGCCCGTCCTGATTCACATCCAGAGTCACTACACCGAGCCCAAAAGCCGCTGGCGCAGGACCGAGTTGCCCCGTGCAATCCTCAAAACGCCCATCCCCCAGCCCGCGCAGCAACAGGTCCGCCCGGGGTTCAAGCCCCTCGGGTCCAGCCATGACCGACTGCCCTCTCCAGGTGGCTCCCGCTTCCCCGCGAGGTTTTTGCTCTCCAAAGTCAAAGTCCAAGTAGCGCACCAAGAACAGATCCAAGACCCCGTCGGAATCAAAATCCAGGAACGCAGCGCTTGTGTGCCAGCCCTCAACGGGCAAACCCGCGCGCCCGGTCCATTCCTCAAGGCCCTGGCCGCCGGAATTGTGAAACAAGCGCACCCGCCCCCACTGGGTCACGAGCAAGTCACTCCACCCATCCCCATCCACATCCCCAACGGCGCAGCCCGTACCCCAACCATCCCCGGCCATGCTCCAGGCCTCGCCCGCCGCCTCAAACGACCCACCAGCTCGCCCCAGGAAGACGCGCGGCGGCAGCCCCTTCTTGCCCTCTAGCACGCGCTCCCTTGTGGAACCATCCACCACCACCAAGTCGAGCCGTCCATCCCGATCCAGATCCACCAATGCCAGCCCGCCCCCATTGACCTCCAGGATCCAGTCCTTGGTCACAGAACCACAGGTCACATGCACCCCGGGCAGAACCTCGTCAGTCACATCCGAAAACCACGGTTCCTGCTGGGCCTGTTGGGCCAGCAGGAGAAGGGTCAGGGGCACAAAGAGGGCGGTCATGCGCCCTTCAGCCTACTGAAACTGAATCTCGATCCCGTCGGTGAAGTTGCTCGTGGGGCCTGGATTGACATCCCTGAACCAGGCGGTGAAGTTCCAGGTGTCCCCTGGCAAGACCGCCACGGGAGGCGATGTGGGCAGGGCATTGATGTTCACGGGAATAGAGAAACTCCCCGCAAGACCAGAATTCTGCACCTGGGTCACGAAACGACCGATGGGTGAGCTCAAGCAAAGCGTTCCCTGGGAACCGCCCGGTTGCACGATCGCGCCCTGGTTGGCTCCAACGAGAAAGTAGCCGAACTGATTGCTGGGTAGGGCCGTCGCGATCAGGGTCAGGTTCTGGTCAAACACCACAGCGCTGCCTGTGGCCTGAATGGTTGCTGGCTGGCCCGTGGAATTGAGGGCCGCAGGCGAACAATAGGCCGTGCCCAGAGAGCCTGACCCGGCGAAAATGTCCGTCAAGGCGCTGGCGTTGCCGGGCCAGTCGCTGACCATCATCTGCAAGCCCCACATGCTTCCCTGGCCAGGGGGCAACTGGGGCACCTCGACCCGGAACTGTTGGCCACCCTGCGCCAGCACATCGCATGCAGTTGCGCCCTGCCCGACGGTGATGGTGCAAGAAGCTCCTTGGCCCAGAGCGGTAAGAGTCCATGTACCAGGGAACAGCCGGAGCACGGACTCGCTCTGGCCGGCCCCCAGGCTGAACTGCTCGGTCCAGAGTCCCGAGAGCTCGAAGTCAACGGAAGCTCCAGTAGCATTGATAACCTCGACCAGCCCGCCGGGGGAGATGCTTGTGTTGAGAGTGGAGAAACCGCCCGGAGTCAGATCCACACCCCAGACCGCGTCCGAGATTCTAGCCGCCAGGGCCTCGGCTCTCAGATAGTCCACACCGTCGTCCAGGACCTGATCGCGCACCTTCACATGCACCACCGCAGGCCAATAGGGAAAACTCGCGTTCGGCGAATCAGCGCCGACGATGACAGGAGGCAGGGTGTCGGGCGCGCCCTGGTTGCGGTAGACCTTGTTACGCCACTGGGACGAGTTGGACTCGCCCTGGACGGTGATCAAATCATAGTCCCCGTCGTTGTCAAGGTCCGCCACGGTTGCATCGAGGGTCGAGTCGAAGACCGCAGAGATCTGGCTGGCGGCGTTGCTCCAAGTCAGGTTGCCGTTGTTGCGCCAGAGGTATTCGCGACTGCCCAGGGATCCGATCAGAGCGTCATAGTCCCCATCGTTGTCGTAATCGATCAGCACGACCTCGTTGTCGTCACCGGAACCGGAAAGACTGCCGCCCACAGCCCAGCTGGGAGGATTGGCCGTGGGATCGGTGTTCTCGATGTGCCCCTCATTGAAGCCAGAGAGACTGACAAAGAACAGGTCGATGTCCGTGTCCCCATCAAGATCCCCCGCTTCCGCCTCATAGACGCTTGAGGAATTGTTGGGCAGGCTGCCTGAGACATCGGTGAAGGACCCCGTTCCATCATTCAGCATCAGGTAATGGTTGCCGCCGCTGTTGGAGGAACGGTTGGGACCAAAGAAGTCCAGGTCGAAGTCTCCATCCAAGTCCACCAACTGAACATCCATCTGGGCACGTTTGATGGGAGCGTTGAGGCTGGCCGCATCTTCAGTGAAGACACCGTTGCCGTCGTTTCGGAAGAAACGCGGTCGTCCGCCGCCGCCTCCCAGGTAGCTGCTGCCCGAATCACTGATGATCAGATCCAGGTCGCCGTCATCGTCCAGGTCGCCGAAAGCCGCGCCGCCTCCATTGAAGACCTCGGTCAAGCCGCGGGTGGCGCTCTCCATGTCAAAGAAACCGGGCTGACTGGCGCCGCGGTTGATGAACAAATAAGGCACCTTGGTGTTGAAGGCGTTGACAAACAGAAGATCGGGCCAGCCGTCCCCGTCCACATCGCCTGTGATCACGTTCTTGCCATTGGCCAGGTGTACGCCGAGGCGCGCGGTGCTCTCGTCGGTGAAGGTCATGTTCCCGCTCGGGATCTGCTGGTTGATGAGCAAGCGGCATTGGCGCTGGGCTCCGGCAGAGGAAAAGCCGTCGCCTTCGGAGAACAACAGATCCAGGTCCCCATCGAGGTCCACGTCCACGGCAGTCACCCCCTCGGTCCAACGGTGAGGGCTCGGCAGCAGGTTGTTTTGATGAACGAACTGCTGGGAGAAAGCACTCGTGAGCAGACAAAGGGGCAGGGTGCAAGAAATCAAACGCATGGCAGGGAAGAAGCGGTTGCGGGGGCACTGGAGTGGGAAGTCCGTGCCTGAATAGCTGCAGCAAAGGTAGGTGCAGGGTGCTGGCAGCAACGCGACGCCCCAGGAGGACACCGCTGCGCCCAGAATATCGCAAACCAGGCAATTCAGGGAGGGTCTCGCTGCAGATCTCTTGAGCAGAAGCGGACAAGGTTGGCCAGAACAGGCCCCAGACACACAGGGAACACAGCTGCCCCATTCCGAGACAGGCAGGGACGTAGGGACCCGCGCAGGAAGGTATTCTCTCCACCAGACTTCCCCGACACCGTGCCCGCCCTCGACCCCTTCATCCTGCGCCAACGACTGGAGCATGCCCGCCTGCTGCTGGTATTCTCCCCCAGTTCACTTCAAGCAGGTCTGGCCGTCCTGGAAGCGGCCCTGCCCCATGTGGATCTGGTGCAGGTGCGCCCCAAGCAAGCGCGAGAGGAGCGCTCATCCTCCGCTCTGGCGCGAGATTGGACTCGAGCGGTGCTCAAACTCGTGGCCCACGCCCCGGATGTAGCACCTCTTGTAATGGTCAATGACCATGTGGATGTGGCGGCGCTCCTACGCAACGAGGGCTGCGCGGGAGTTCACCTGGGCCAAGAAGACTGTCCGGTGCAAGAAGCTCGCGCCTTCCTGGGAGCCGACCTCTTGATCGGCCTCTCAACCCACACCAATGAGCAGGTCGCCGCCACCTGGAATGAGCCCGTGGACTACCTGGGCTTCGGCCCGATCTATCCATCCTCAACGAAATCCACAGGGCCAGCACTGGGTCCTGAGCGCGCGTGGATCGCGGCATCGGCCACCACTCGGCCCCTGTTTCCCATCGGCGGCATTGATAGGAGCTGCGCAGCAGAGCTCGCCCAGGTAGGTCGCGCGGCGGTGTCTTCGGCAATTCTGACCGCCGAGGACCCGGGTAGCGTGGCCCAGACCCTGCGCGCACTGCTCAGCCCCGACTGACTTCAGCTCTCGAGCCGCTTGCCAAAGAGCAGCATGGTGTCGCCGTAGCTATAGAAGCGATAGCCCCGTTCGATCGCCTCGCCATACAAGCGCAGCATGCGCTCAGTGCCGATGAAGGAAGCCACCAGCATCAACAGGGTCGTGCGCGGCAGATGAAAATTCGTCAAGAGGGCGTCCACTACCTGCGGACCATGAGGAGGACGCAGAAAGATGCGCGTCTCCCCCGCTCCGGCGGCCACGAGCCCACCAGGCTGGGCGCAGGTCTCCAGCACCCGGGCAGCGGTAGTGCCTACGCAAACCACACGCCCCCCGGCTGCGCGGGTTTGAGCCACAAGCTCTGCGGTGCGTTGGGGCAAAGAGTAGGTTTCCACATGCATGGAGTGCTGTTCGGGATCGTCCAACTGCACCCGCTGAAAAGTGCCCAGCCCCACATGCAGAGTCACCTCAGCCCGTTGCACGCCTCGGTCCTCAAGGCGCTCCAATAATTCCCGGGTAAAATGCAAGCCCGCGGTAGGCGCAGCAACCGAACCGATCTGGGCGGCGTAAACCGTCTGGTAGCGGGTCGCATCCTGCGCGAGTCGCGGGTCATCCGGGGCACGCTCGATGTAAGGGGGCAGGGGAATCGCGCCAAACGACTCCAGCAACTCTTCATCCGACCGCCCTTGCGCCAGATCCCCCTCCAGAGCAGCGATCCAGGTGGCGGCTGGCTGGCCATCGGGGTCCGTTTCGCGTTCCAACAAGCGCACCCCCAAGCCCTCCGCCACGTTCAACAGGGAACCGGCCCGTTGTTTCTTCCCCGGCCGCACAAGCGCGCGCCACGCGCCAACAGGCTTGGCCAAGGCTTCAAGAAACAGCAACTCCACCTGCCCTCCGCTCGATCGCTGGGCCATTACCCGCGCGCGTCTAACACGACTGTCATTGACCACCAGAAGGTCCCCGGGCTCAATCCATTGGATCAGGTCGCGCACATGCCCGTGCTGGGTTTCATCCTCGAAAACACGGTGCACCAGAAGGCGCGCCGAATCCCTCGGTTCTGCCGGAGTCTGGGCAATCCGATCCGGTGGCAGTTGGTAGTCAAAGTCGCTGAGTCTCACGCGCCGCAGAGGATAGAGTCCCGCCCCCGGGAAAGCAGGTCCCTAACAGAACCCATTTCTACAGGTGCGCGCCGCGAATGCCGTAGATGGGCCTAGGGCCGTTAGGCTCCCCGATTCAGCCCACGCCCGGGGGGGCCGTGAAGTTGAATCGAGGCCTTCTGTAAAGAAGTCTGGGTCGTCGAGGTCAAACTCGGCGACCCTTTTCTTGTGATTACTCGATCTCGGCGCGCTTGAGCCGGGAACTGACCGTCGCCTTGTCCCAGCCCATCAACCGCGCAACCCCGGCCACGTTGACCCGCCCATCGGCGGTGCAGGTCTCGACTCGCGCGGCGTTGAGGGCAGGGTAGCTGCGCGCATCAAGGGGTAACTTGCGATCCCGGGGTATGCCCATGGGCCGCAGCAGGTCCATGGTCTGCTCTAGGTCCAGGTCAATTTCATTGGCCTGAATCACCAGGGTCGACATGGCCTCACTCAGCTCTCGCAGACCCCCTTTCCAGGGCAGACGCCAGAGCCAGGCAAAGGCTTCTTCGCTGAGGCGAGGCGGATCACAGGACTCCTCGCGGGCATGCAATTGCAGCAAGCCGGGGATCCATGCAAAGAGTTCATCCCGACGTCGGTCCAGGCCCTCCACATCTACCCGGCAGCGCAGCACCAGATCCAGCAGATCCGAGTTCCACTTCCAGTTGTTCGGATCACTGCTGGTGGACAGGATCAGATTGCGGCCCTGGTCCGAACAGATCAAGTCCAACAGCAGAGCCTGCCCTTCCCTCGACAGGAACTCCGGCTGGGTCAGGAATATGGGGCCATCTCCGACCTCAGACCTTCGGAAATTGCGTCCATCGAAGCGGCGGGCAACACCCAGACCCCGCAGATGAAAACCCCAACGCGAAAGAGTGGCCTTCCCGCATCCCGCTGGACCCACCAGAAGAATCGGCCCCTTGCTGGCGGAAGCCCGGGACAAGCGGTCCAAGAGGCCAACGAATCCAGGCACACGAGAAGGCAGGTACAAGGAGCGGTGAAACCGTTCCCGATGCAAGCGGCAGAAACGTATGACTTCCAGTTCACGGGCCGCACCAGGCGCGCACTCCGCAAATATCTCAAGCAAGTCCGTGTCAATGCTCTTTGCGCGAACCGCTTCCAGACAAAAGAACCCGATCAGCAAGTCCCCACGCTTGAGGGGCAGTGCTACACCACCTACTGAATCGATGTGAATCGAGAGCTGGGGATCGGCGCCCTCAAAAGTGCTGACACCACCCAGGCGCTGAGCGCGGTCCAGAATCCCAGCGCCTCCCTGCCACTCGCCCTTGAGGGGCAGGGCCTTGCCTGAGGTGGCAACCAACAGTGGCTCGCCATCCTCAAGCACATAGCCAAACCAGCGGCGACGGCCAAGACCCCGTTTGGTGGCTTGCATCAGGTTGTGGAAGGGAGCGTGAAGTTCAAGGTCATCGAGTACGGTTTCGACCGTATTGTCCTTCTTGGGCGCGACCTCCCCATTGTCGACAGTGGTCTCTTCCACCTGGGGCAAGGACATGTGCTCTGCCCAGGGAGCGGCGATACGTTCCAGCCGACTTGCGCACACGTTGGGAGCCTGGGGCCACTCCACATGCAGCCACCCGCAGACGCCCACATCCTCTGCCACAATCGGCACCACACCAACTGAACGGGTATCCGGATGGAGGGCCGCAGATGGCTTAGAGACGCTGCGGTGATCGAATACCGTGCTGCAGTTCTCCATGGCATCCCGGGCGGGATCCGCTCCCCTACGCCAGCCTCGGCGCCGGGCGGCGCCCCAGACGGACACCTTGGTCTGGACTCCGGCTTCCACAGCAGCGAACTCCAACTGGGAATGACCATCGCGCAAGGAGTGCACACTGAGCACCAGAGCGCCCAGGGCCTCGGCGCTGCGGACCAACCCCTTCTCCGGGCGCACGAAGGAACCCGGTGTGCGCGGAATCCCCGCTAGGGCAAGAGAAAACTCAGGCTTGCGCTCGCGCAGGGCCACCAGGAAAGCGGGCACGGGCCAAGGCTGGGAGTGCATGGGCTCAGCGTCCTGATGGTCAATGCCGAGCAAGGCATGAGCCCAGGCAGTGAGGCGTGTACTACCCGGCAAGCCCCCCGCGAACCGTAAGTCCTGCAGACACTCTTTGGGTTGGCCGCGCTCCAGTTCAACAGCCGCTCTTTCAATGCGCGCCTGCGCTGCGAACGGCCTCTTGTGTTTGAACAGGGTGCCCCAGCTGGCCATTGCGCGCTCGTGCTGACCAAGCACATGCTCCAGGCGCGCCCTCCAGATAGCAGCGCGATCTGTGTGCATGCCCATGTCGAATAGTCCCTTCAAGAGACGCGTACCGATCTGCTCGTAGCTCTCCCCAAGATCAGGTTGATTGATAGTGACCTTGGGATCCACAGCCCATTGAGCCCAGCCTTCGTGCCAACTCACATTCGGTTGACCCACAAAAATCACCGCATCCTCGTGCTGCAGGCCGCCCACCAGATGACGCATCAGATCCTCACCCACCTGCAATCGACGGCCTGCGAGATGATCTTCCAGAATCTTCCCCATGTCGCGCCTGGGAGGCTGGGCATCCAAGGGACGCACCGTCAGTGAGCGCACGGCTCGCACCGCGCTCAGAATGTCCCGCGCCCGAGCAAATGCGCTCTCATCGGGCTCGCCAAAGGACGCCAAGAGGTTCTCACGATGGTGGCTCATTCAGAGCTGCCCTCAGCCGAAAGGTCAGGATCATCGAGGGAACCGATGGCCCGGGCCACATCGCGCAGGATGACTTGAGTTTCAAAACGGTTGAGAGGAAACTCCTCGACCACCTGCTCGAAAGGCACCCCATCAAGAAATGCTCGGTGCACCACTTCACGCTCCAATTGCTCCAGGCGATTGATGATCTCCACCGCCTGCCAACAGACCTCGGGTTTCATGCCCACGTCCTTCCAGGCCACCGACCACGCGCCCAGAGGCTTGCAGTTCTTCTTGAGGATGCCACGCACAACCCGATCCACCAATTCGAGCAGGAACTCCTCTGAGTCGGAATACTCATCCAAGCCAACCGACTCGGCAATCGCCACGCAGACCTCGTCGTGCACGACCTCCGAATCAAGCAACAGGGTGTGCTCATCGATGTAGGCCCGCACGAGTCGGTGCAGACGCAAGGGATCGCCGCTCAGCAGCCTCTTGAGGACCTGACGCGGTGTGCCGCGCAAGGAAACCCAACGAGGCACGTTGAGGGACTTGGTGGTGTCGAGGGAGGACGAATCCAGCATGGGCTCAGAAGACCCGTTCTCGGGATCAGGCTGACTGTCGGCGAGTGAAGAGGACATTCGGGGGGAGCTCCCATGGAAAGCGGCCCCTGGGACCTACGGGAGCCCCCTGAGCGTAGAAGTTCCCATTGAGAGCGGAGTCTTGGAGCGCTTCCACAAGCCAGGGTCATTGCAGCTTCTTTGATTCAGCCTCTTCCAGCAGGTCCCGGTGAAGGGGTTCCTCCTAGCAAATTAAGGGTTCTCCCAGGCTCATGAATCGCAGGGGCCAGCACCCCGAGGCTCGACCTTGCGTGCCTGAATGCGTACCGTCTGCCCTCGGAGTACTCCCTGTGACAAGATTTCTAGAAGGCAAGACCAGTTTGGTTCTGGGTGTCGCCAACAAGCGCTCCCTCGCTTGGGGCTGCGCCCGTTCCCTCTCCAATGCAGGCATGCGGGTCGCCCTGACCTATGCCAGCGAGCGCTTGGAGAAGAACGTGCGCGAACTGGCAGAAGAGCTTCCCGGATCAATCTGCGTACCCTGCGACGTGACTCGGCCTGAGGAGATCGACTCGGCTTTCGAGACCGTCGGCGCTGAGTTCGGCGGCCTCGACGCCCTGGTGCACGCCATCGCCTTCGCCAAGCGGGAAGAGCTGCAGGGGAACTTCTTTGAGACCACCAAGGAAGGCTACATGTTGGCCCACGAGGTCTCGGCCTATTCACTCACCGCAGTGGCCCGCCGGGCACTGCCCCTGATGAAAGATCGAGAAGGGTCCATCGTGACACTCTCCTACCTGGGATCGGAGCGTGTCATCCCCAACTACAACATCATGGGCATCGCTAAGGCGGCGCTCGAAGCAAGTGTTCGCTATCTTGCTGCAGACTTGGGTCCGCGCGGAATTCGCGTCAACGCGATCAGCGCAGGCCCCATCAAGACCCTCTCAGCTGCGGGTGTAGGCAACTTCTCTGAACTGCTTGCAAGCATCGAGGGCAAGGCGCCCCTCAGGCGCAATGTGACATCGGAAGAAGTGGGCGACACCTGCCAGTTCCTGTGCGGGCCCCAATCCCGGGGCATCACTGGCTCGGTGATCTTCGTGGATGCGGGCTTCCACATCATGGGTTAGGAGAGCCTGTCAACAAGACAGGCCCCGCCCCACGAGACGAGCCCTATGACTGAACCTCAGCCGAGCAGCAAGCAGGAGCGCTCCAAGTCTCCCCTCCTGGGGCGCATCGCACGCATCCTCGCTGCCTCCCTGCTGCTGCTGCTGGTCCTGGTGGAATTGGGCACACGCCTTGTCCCGCTGCCCGGATTGAGCCAGAGCGACCTCAATCCCAGTCAGGAGCAAGCCGACGGCCAACTGCGCACCATCGGCCACCCCTATCTGGCCTATGTTGGCCGCCCCAATTGGAGTCGCGAGGCAGATGAAAAGGACGGCCAGAAATCCCACGGGCCAAGAGGATTCCGCAACCCAGAGCCGCCCCTCAAGAAAGCTCCAGGGGTCTTCCGCATCGCCTGCCTGGGAGGCTCCAGCACCTATGGCAGCAGCCCCAGCAATGACAGCGCCACCTGGCCCGCGCAGTTGGAAACGATTCTCAACGCCAGCCAGCAGCGCCCGATCGAAGTGCTCAACGCGGGCCTTATGGGCTGGAGTACCTTTGGAAGCCTGATCAACTACTCCCTCAGGGTGAGCGACTATCAGCCGGATCTGGTGCTGGTCTATCACGGGATCAACGACATGCGCTGCGCCCTGTATCTGCGCGGCGGAGACCCTCAGGCTGACAATACCCACTGGCGACTGGGATGGCCCCGACTTGTGCGCACGCCCGGGGAGTCGTTGCTTGAGCTCAGCCAGACCTATCTGATCTGGCGCAGGTACATGTCGAGTTATGGAGTCGGTCAGAAATCCCTGGGCTTCTATGGCATCAAGAACTATCGCGCAGATGACAAGGATCCCTTCTGGCGCGAAAAGCCCCCGAGCTTGGGGTTCGAGAACTTCCAACGCAACATGATCAGCCTGCAGGCGGTGGTCAAAGCTCACGGGGCCCAGGTCATGTTCGGCACCCAAGGCTGCAAGCGCAGCGACATCCACGCCAAGTCCAAGCACCAGCAATGGGCCGGACTCGATGAGATCGAGACCATCACCCGTCAGGTGGCGGCCAAGCGTGGAGTTCACCTGTGCGAGTCTCGCCTGGCCCTTGAAGGCCAAGCCCAGGAGCGCGGAGTGGGGGTGATTTTCACCCGCGAGGTACACCTCACGGACGAGGGGGCGCGAGTTCTGGCCGCCGCCTTCGCAGACCGCATTGGACAACTAGGACTGATACCCGAGTAGGTTGTTCGGCAGCGGACATCACTGTCCTCGCGGCAACACAATCGGTCGCCCGGAATCGGGGAACGCGCCAAACCAAAGACACGCGCCATAGATCGGCGTCAAGACCTCCGGACGCAGGACCTCTTCCGGCGTACCCTCGGCAGCAACCCCGCCCTCCGCCAACAGCACTACGCGCGAGGCATACTGGCTGGTCAGGTTCAAGTCGTGAGTCACCACCAGCACCGCCGTGCCCGCTTGCGCTTGTAGATGGATTAGGTCAAGCACCCCAATCTGATGTTCCGGATCCAAGGCAGTGGTGGGTTCATCCAACAAGAGCGCGGGCGCCTCTTGTGCCAGCGCCCTCGCCAGCAGTACCCGCTGGCGCTGTCCACTGGAAAGCTGCCCCATCATGCGCCCCGCAAACTGGGCCCCGTCGGCCTGCTCCAGGGAACGCAAGACCAACTCTTCGTCGTGCGCACCTGGAGAACCCCAAACAGGCACATGGGCATAACGCCCACCCATCACAAAGCGCCTGACAGGAACACCATGGACCCCGTCAAGGCTCTGGGGCACCACCGCCATGCGCCGCGCCAATTCGCGAGGAGTCATGCTTGCCGTCGCCTCTCCGCCCAATTCCACAGATCCACCCCCGGGCGTCAAGCTGCCGGACAACAGGTTCAGCAAGGTGGTTTTGCCCGAACCATTGGCTCCCAGGACGAACAGCATTTCCCCGCCACACAAATCCAGATCCACCCCACTCAGCACGGGTGTGTCGCGCTCGTATGCGAAATTCAAATCCCGAGCGCGCACCAGCGGGTAGTCAACACCTCGCTGCTCTACCACGACCGATCCCTGGTTTGAGTCAGCAAGATGAACAGAAAGAAGGGCCCGCCCAAGAGTGCCGTCAACGCCCCCGGGGGCAAGATTGCGCGCCCCATGATGACCAGTTGCAAGAGATCCAGAGTCGGCAGCAGCAAGGCACCGATCAAAGCTGCAGCGGGCAGCAGCCGCGCGTGCCCCGCCCCCACGAACTTGCGCGCTATGTGTGGCACCACCAAACCGATGAACCCTATGGCGCCCACCGCCGAAACGGCACAGGCCGTGGCTCCACTCGCCACGCCCACCACCAGCCAACGCATGGCGCGGGTGGAGACCCCTAGCCGCCGAGCGTCAACCTCTCCTCCTGCAAACAAGTCCAGCGCAAAGGCCGCCCGAGGAATCACCAACAGGGCCGGGATCAAGCCCGCCAGAATCATGCCCACATGGTAGGGCTCCCGATCTCGCAGGGTGCCGAAACTCCAAGCCAACATGGCCTGAGCTACTTGCCAGTCATCGAGCACCAGTGCTTGAATCGCCACAAAGATGCCACCCAGGGTCGCATTGACCGCCACCCCCACCAAGATCAAGGTCGCCGATCCCGAGCGCTCCGGCCCCTGGGCAATACCCAGCACCAAAGCCACCGTGGCCACCGCCCCCAAGAATGAAAAAAACGAAAGGGCATAGGGCGTCCAACTGCGCGTGCCCTCCAACAAGAGCTCGGGTCCATACCCACCCACCAGCAGGATGGCCAAAGTCGCCCCCAAAGTCGCCCCCGCTGAAACTCCCAGCACCCCGGGAGCCGCCAAGGGATTGCGGAACAGTCCCTGCAAGTAGACCCCGGAAATCGCCAAGGCCGCACCAGCAAGGCTGGCACAAAGAGCTCGCCAAAGCCGTAACTCATGAATCGCCTGCTCAGCCCCAGGCAGAGCCTCGCCCAGGTTCATCAGACAGGCCAAGGCCCGCAGCACTTGGCCAAACCCACTGACCCCGGTACTACCCACGGCCACCTGACAGAGGATCAGGCCAACAAACGTAACCAATCCAAACAACCAGAGAGGTAGGAGGGATCGCTTGGGGCCTGGCATGAGCAGCAGAGTAGAGGCCGGGGGCAAGGGTGTCGAGCCGGGCTTGGAGGCGAGCGGCAAGAAACCTGCACTGAGGGCAAGCGCCTTCGGCTCCCTGGGGCTCCCCATGGGCTACCCTCCCTGGATCGCCCCTCACGGGTCAGACCCCAACAACACCTCCATTCCTCATGCTTCAGACCCTGCTGCCCGCGCTCCTGTTTCTTCTGCTCAGCGTTGCTGCCGCCGCTCCCGCCTCGACCTTGGAAGACCCCAAGATCCCAGAAGACACCCAGATCATCACCCTGGACTCGGGGCTCCAGTACTCGGCCCTCTCGACAGGCGGCACCCAAGAGTCCCCCAAAAAGGGCGACAAGGTGCTTGTGCATTACACCGGCTGGACCACCGACGGCAAGGTCTTTGATTCCTCACGCTTACGTGGCGCGCCTGCTGAATTTGCCGTGGGCCAGCTGATTGCTGGTTGGAACGAGGCCCTGGTCATGATGCACCCGGGCGACCGTTGGAAGCTGACCATCCCAGCGTCCCTGGCCTACGGGGAGCGCGGCTCACCTCCGCGCATTCCCGCCAATGCAGCCCTGATCTTCGACATGGAACTGATCGAAGTAACCGTGCGTTCCTTGCCCTTCGTGCCTTTCATGAACACCCCCGAGAGCAAGGACCTCAAGTCTGGAAGCAAGTACCAACCCCTCGTGCAGGGCCGAGGCGAAGAACCCGCCAGCTCATTCGACTACGCCAAGATCGACTGGGCCATCCACACGCAAGAAGGTGAGCTGCTCTACAATGCGGCCATGCTGAGCCAGGATCTGAGCGGCAAGGTCAGCAAGATTCCATTTAGCTTCTTCCAGGAAGCCCTGGGAATCATGAAGCCCGGCGGTAGTTGCAACCTGAAGGTGCCCAAGTCTGCAGGCCAGGAGTGGCTGAGCAGGCTGCGCATTACCCAGGAGTATGAGCACACGATCTGGCAGTTGCACTGCAAGTCCGCTCGGAGCTACCCAAAGCCGGAGTTCATTCTGCCCTCGGAAGAGGAACTGACCAGCACTCCCAGTGGTCTGAAGTACAAGATCGTGCGTCAGGGCGAGGGCAAGAAGCCATCCGGGCCCCAGTCCCGGGTCACGGTGCACTACTGCGGCTGGCTCACCAACGGTACCCAGTTCGATAGCTCCTATGACAGGGGCGATCCGAGCTCCTTTGGTCTCAGCCAGGTGATTCCTGGTTGGACCGAAGGCATGCAGCTGATCGGCGAAGGTGGCGCGCTGATCCTGGTGATCCCCTCGGATCTGGGCTACGGCGACCGCGGCTCGCCCCCCATCATCTCCGGCGGGGCAACCCTGGTCTTCTATGTGGAGACCTTGGCGATCAACGACTGAGGCCGAAGGTCCCTGCGACTTTTTTCAAGCGCCCCGCTGAGCCGCTCCCAGGCCAGCGGGGCGCTGCTGTCTTAGCCAAGGCCTCGTCCAAGGACTATGCTCGGCCCCATGCAGACTATTGACCCCCAAGACGAGTTGCGCGTGTACGACGCCTATGTGGCTGGACGCTTGTCTGCTGGATTGGCGGCAGGAGTACGCACGGGACTGTTTGATCTGCTTGATGCCGACGGCCCCATGAGTTGCGCCGCCCTGGCCGAAGCCTCCGGACTCCACGAACGCGGAGTCCGTGCCTGGCTCGCAGCCATGCAGGCAGGTCAGTTGGTGCAAGAGGTCCGACCTGGTGATTTTACCCTGACTCCCGCGGCAGCTCGTGATTGCGTACGCAACAAACCGGGCTCTCTCGCGGGCCTGATCGATATGGAGATTGAGAACTTCCTCTCTCCCGCCCTGGTGATCGAAGGCCTGCGGGGGGGCGGCCCCTGTGTTTACGGAGACAGCGATCCCTGGGCAGAACACGCAGCCGACCCTGCCAAAGCGCGCGCTTTCAGTGACGCCATGCATGCGATTGCCTGCTCCCCATCCCTGGCACTGGCAGAAAAAGCACCATTGGAGAATGCACGCCGCCTGCTCGACGCAGGGGGCGGTTCGGGCACAATTTCTGTCGCCCTGGCCCGCGCCTTCCCCCAGTTGCACTGCACCGTACTTGAGATTCCAGCGGTTCTGCCCCACATCGAAGAACGAGCCCGTGAAGAGGGCCTTGAACAGCAGATCAGCGCACTGCAAGGAGACCTCTTCGCGCAGGCGTGGCCCACCGGCTTCGACGCGGTCCTGCTCTCTCAAATCATGCACGACTGGAGCGATGATGAAGGCGCACGCCTCCTGCGTCGGGCCTACAACGCCCTCAACCCTGGCGGCACGGTCCTGATCCACGAGAAACTCATCGAGCCCGACGGCGGCCCCTTGGCCAACGCGCTGGTGAATCTGGACATGCTGGTCTGGACCGAAGGACGCCAGTGGAGCGCAACCGACTTAGAGCAGCTGATGCAACAAGCGGGCTTTGAGGGAGTGCAAGCCCAAAAGACCTACGGCTATTGGTCCCTGATGAGCGCAACCAAACCGGGCTAGCGGACCGGAGCCTTCTCTCCGCCCACCTCAGCCTCGCCCTTCTGAAAAATCAGCAGGTGATTGAACCCGCGCAGGAAGAAGTTGCCCTCTTCGGCGGCCTTGCGGTAGCGCACATCTTCGAGCTTGTTGCTGCCGCGCACCACAGCCACATGGTCCACCGCCCGGAAGCGACGCTCCAACAGACCTGATACACGCGCGCCGATGGGCACAAAGCCCTTCTTCTTCTTGAAAGTGTCACTGATCAGGATCGCAAGAAAAGACCCGTCCGCCAGGACACGCTCAGCTTCCCGGAACACGCGGCCCAGGGCATCCATGTAGCCAGCCTGAAAGGCGTCGAGCTTGCCAATACAGCGGGGATCGTCAGAGTAGTCCAGGTGGCTCGACCAAGGCGGATCCATGAACAGGAAGTCCACGCTCGCGTCTTCGAGGGGCAGGTCCCTGGCATCCGCCAGCTCGATATCCGCGCGCATGGGACGCAGATCAAAGCCACGCGACTCGCGCCCCAGTTCCTTGGCCACATCCAAGGTGGTCCCGCCCCCGCAGAAAGGATCGACCACCAAGTCCCCTGGCTGGGTATAGCGCTGGAGCAGGTTCCAGATCACATAGGTCGGAGTACGGCCTTCATAGCCAGGGATTCCCAAAGGCTCGTCCCCGTGCTGTTGGGAGGGATGATGCCAGAGGGTCGTGGCCTGGATGCGCGGGGGACGGGAGTGGCCGCGCCGCCGGGCCTTGTCATGGGGAAGGGTCATAGATACGTCTGGGAGTGTACGCTGCGCCCATGGCCACTCTGCAGGAGGAGATTTCTCTACCGGACAGCGATGGTCCGGTTGCTGCCGTCAGTGCTTGGTGGGATCCGGGCGATACGGGACGGGCGGCAATTCTGCTGGCCCACGGGGCGGGTGCGGACTGTCTGAGTCCGTTCATGCTGGCTATTTCAAGGGCTCTGGTGACACAGGGCCTGGGAGTCCTGCGTTTTCGCTACGCCTACTCCGAACGCATGGCCAGGGAAGAGCGACGCATGCCTCCGGACCGCACCCCGCGCCTGGAAAAGGTGCATGAACTGGCCCTGGAACGATTGGCGCTTTTGGCTCCGAACCGCCCGCTGGTGCTCGGGGGCAAGTCTCTTGGTTCGCGAATGGGATCTCATCTGGCGGCCAAGGGAGCGGATGTGCGAGCGTTGTTTCATCTTGGATTTCCACTGCACCCAGTCAAGAAGCCGGGGGTGGAACGAGCTCAACACTTTCGTGCCATACCGCAACCAGCTCTGTTCTTGCAAGGCACCCGAGATCCCCTTTGCGAATTGGAGCTGTTGCGCGGAGCACTTGACAATCACGGGGGACCGGTCAGCTTGACCCTGATCGAAGGCGCGGGTCATGACTTCAAACTGCGCAAGCGGGATCCGGCCTACCGTACTGAAGAGGAAACGCTCGAGTTCTTGGCCTCGACGATTGACAAGTGGATCGCAACCACGCTTGGCGCCTAGGACCTGGCGCTTCACCCGAAGCGCTCTGATCGACGCAATCGGATCACAGCACTGAAACAGTGCAACTGAATTCACGCTGCAAGAACAGCACCTCACGGAGATGCCGAAGTACTGGGATCAAGCCCTCGGCCGCAATGATGGTGTCACCGGGCAGAGGACAAGTCCTAGCCCAGATACCCCTTTGCCCAGCGCACCAACTCCTCATGCTGGCGATGGAAATCGTGGGTGCCGCCCGCCACCGGGGCCTTGAAGAAGCACGCAGCAGCCCGCAGGGCACCGCCCTCTCCGGCCCGCTGAGCAAAATCCACCAAGCGCACCAGATCCAAGACCAGGGGCGCCGCCAAAGCTGAGTCGCTGCCTGTCCAGGTCATCTGCAGGGTCATGCGCGCCCCCAGAAATCCCTCGAAGTGGATCAGATCCATCGCGGTTTTCCAGTCCCCGAGGGAGGGCACATAGTCGATGCCAACTCCGGTGTGCAGCTCGTCGCCGCCTCCCAGCAGTTCCCGCAGGGCGCGGTCCTTGTTCTCGATCTTGGTGGCCCGATGGGCACTGTCTGCCAGCACGGCCCCGTCTCGGTTGCCCAGCATGTTGTAGCCCTGCCAGGCGTGCACCTTCAGAGCCCGGTGGGTGAACATGGGAGCCAATGCAGTCTTCAGCAGCGTCTCTCCGGTCTTACCGTCGCGGCCTGCGTGAACAACGTTGTTCTTCTCCGCCAACTCCATCAAGGCCGGGGCCGAAGCGGAAATGTTAGGGGTGAAGTTGACCAGAGGCCGCCCGGAAGAAAGTGCCGCATAGGCATAGAGCAAACTGGCCGGTTGAGGTCGTCCACCATCAAGCTCTTCTTCGAAAGCGGCCAAGGACTCCCAGGCATCGCGCGATTCTTGACGGACTTCGGTACTGGAGAGATCCACCACCACCATGCCATCCAGATTGTGTTCGGCCTCAAAGGAATCCCAATCTGCGATCACGTGCTTGATCTGCTCACGGGGCAGGAGTGCGCCCAATTCCGCGGAGCGAGGGTCCAGGTCCTGACCACCGACCTCGGTGGCATCGAGCATGCCCGGCCGGGTGGCGGCGGCGAAGAGGTCTCCCTCTTCGGCACAAGCCTGCACCAACTCCGCGGGCAGGACCCCAGCACTGACGAGTTCGGCCACCGAAGCGGAGAGATCCCTGGTCGAAATCTCGTGCCCCCCGAACACAAGATCATCTTCCGTGACCAGGGGCAGCTGACTGAAGGGCTCACCGGAGGTGACCACTCCAGTGGCTTCGTGCAGCCCTCGACGCAGGCCATAGACTCCATAGGCCAGACAGGTGCTGATGGCACCGCGGGCGCCGATCAACCAAATGCCCAGGGGCGTGCTGCGGGGAGTGACGGTCAAGGCTGAAAGGGGCTTGTGGAACGCGCTGGACTACTGTTTCTTGAGATGCTCCAGCCAAAGCTGGACCAGTTGGGCATCCCGCGCGGACTCGAGAGCTCCCCGCTGGACGCCCACGGGGGGCAGAGGAGTCGATCCGGCTTCTGCCGTCTGTTCAGAGCCCGGTATTGTGCCTTCTTTAGGGGTGGGCGTCTGCCCCGCAGACGAGGTCTGCGGATTGGAAGTGCCCTCAAGGGGAGCCGCGCGGCCAGATTCAGAAGAGTTCGGTGGCTTCGCTCCCCCAGCCAGGGCTGAGGAATCCTGCCCCGAGACGCCTGCGAGGGACTGGGCCATGGCCATCAAGGCCGCCTCTCCGGCTCGGCGCGCCTGGGCCAGGGCCTCGCGCGCTGCCGGTTCACCCGTGACCTCCTGCTCCAGGGCCGAGGCCCTGTCCAGCCAGTCACTGAGCTTCTTGACCGCCTCGGCGTCTGCAAGTTGTGTTTCAAGGCCACGAGCTTCCTGGGCCAGGGCTGTGGCCTCCTCGGCCAGATCCTGGGTCAAGCGCCCTTCGCCCACGGCAGTCAGGACCTGATCTGCCGCGGCAGTGGCCCCAGCACGCACGGATTCCATGGTGCCCTGCTGGATGCTTGTGATGGACGCGGGAGGATGCGTTTCGCTGACCACCGAAAGCAGCACACCGCCCGCCAGCGGCGCCAAGAGCAGAGGCCAGGAAACCGGCAAGGCCAATCGCCAAAGGCGGCGCGGGGGCACCCGCATGAGCACCCGCCGGGCGGCAAGTTCTGCCATGGGTTGAGGTTCGCTGAGCGCCTGATCCTGACAGGCAGCGCTGACCTCGGCCATGCCAATCCGTTGACTCAAGTCCTGGGCGACCTGGGAAAGTGTTCGGCGGTGACAGAATCCCCAGGCAATTCCAGCGCAAAGGCCTGCCAGGCCCGCGCTGAACAGGACCGGGACCGCGGCGGGGGCCTGGCCGTCACCCACCGCCAATGCGGTCAGGGCGAGATAGACCCCAGACCCCAGAAGCAACCCCTCCGCCGTGCGCGCAGCACCCAGGGCGCGCGTACCCCGCCTGAGAGCACTCAAGAGAGCGCCGGTGTGGGCACCTCTCGTACTTGTGCTCGAATCTTCGCTCAACGTCCACCACCTGGATCGGGGGCACTTGAGACCAGGGGCAGGCTCGCACTCTTGTCAAATCCCAGGGGCAGGCGCTGCTTGGAAAAAATCAACCGCACCTCACTGCCCCGTTGGGGCAGCAACCATGCGTTGGCCAGCCAGGCGGACTGATCCACGCATTCCGGCAGAGCGGTCGTCAAGAGAGTATGCGCCTCACGAAAGAAACTCACATTGATCAGATTGCCGTTGACCGCCGCGGCAAAAACCTCAGGTGTGTCTTCGCCGCGCTGAATCATCTTGGAGCCCAGATAGATCAATGCATGCCGCCGCAAGGTGCGCCCGCGGAATCGATCACGCACAAGATCTTCAATGCGGAACAGATAGACCTCGTCCCCCTCGCGCCAACCCACATACAGATAGAAGCCATCCCCTTGGGGCAAGGTGACTTCATAGGGCAAGACTCCCGCGTCGATTTCCTCCTGGCTCGGAAAGGGATCCTTGGAAGCCCAGTCCGCATTGCTGCCGGGCTTGGCCCCGAGGGTCAGGAGCGCTGCGTTCAGCATCTCGGGGTCCACATCCGTCAGCAGCAATGTTTCGTGTGCAGCTCCCTGAGGACCCACCAACAGGTACTCAAGCAAATCATTGGTCACGGCCACTTCGGCGGGAATCGAAACGCGCCCATGGTCCAGGTCCAGGTCAATGCCCTGGGCCTCAAAGACCTCCCGCAAGCCGGCAACGGGATCAGGGCCAGGGTCCTGTTCGTGGCTCAGCAAGAACGACGCCAAACTGGCAAGGGCAAGGAGGGTCAGGCGCATGGTCATAGTCGCTGGGGGTAACGGACTGCGGGTAGGTAGGGTTCAGGCCGGAATCCACTGCTAGCCTACCCGGTCCAAGACCACCAGATTCGCAGCATGACGCTAGGCGCCTGTTTTCCGCAGCCAACCCGGTGGTTTTGAACCAGGCGCGGTACAGCCGGATTCATCAATGACCAGAGCGCAGGGCTTCAATGTCCACCCCAACACGCTCCAGTTCCGGCTGCAAGAGCTTGAGAATCGCCTCCGCAAATTGCCGGATTTCATACTGGGCGTCAACCGAAAGGCGCTGGTCGAGAAAGTGCAGCACACCCTGCAAGCTGACAGTCCAATAGGCTTGGGTGTAGAGGCTCTGGGGCAGGAGCATGCGAGCGATTTCCTTGGCCACGCCGCGCTCGATGCGGTCTTCGTAGCGTTGGAACGCGGCCTGGCATTCGTCCAGCATCACCTGACGTTCACCAGAATGGTCGAATTCCTCGGACAGATCCACAGAGGCCTGCTTGTTGCCATGCGAAGGGTTCGAGCGCATGGTGCTGGGCACATAGAACTCCGGGGTCCATTGCACATAGCGACCGCTGATTTCGTTCCAGGAACAGCCCTTGTCCGTGTCGAACATCACATCGAACACATCCAATGAGACGGACTGGCCGTTGGCTTCATACTCACGCCAGCCGGAGCCGACCTGATACTTGAAGGCCTGTCGAAAGACAAACAGGGGGGCCTTCCAGTGAAAAGTGAAGAACGAATGACGAAAGGGCGAAGTATGCCCGTGCTTCCACAGAAAACCGCAGAGCTTGCTGTCCGCTTCACTGAACCCCTCGCTGCGCTTGTCGTAGGAAATACGCGCAGCGTTGACCACCTTGAGGGAAGAGTCCTCCTGCATACGATCCACAAGAGCGATGAAGCCAATGCCGTCGTCAAGAGTTTCGATAGCGCCATCTGGCAGGGAAACAGTGGTCGTGGTCATGGTCAGATACTGTGCGGCAACAGGAAAAAGAAAAGGGTCCGCAATGAACGGCGGATCTCCCGCAGTGTAACTCCCCCACCTCTGGCCATCAACGCTGCAGCCGCCCACGCTGTGACTGGGAAAGGGCACGCAGGGCCTGGCCCAGATGGCGCTCGATGACCAGCGCGTCCCCGGCTCCCATGCCCGCCCGCAGCCAACGCACCTGCAAGCTGGTCCGTGGGTTCTGCTCCCCCATCAAGGCCACACGGGCAGCGCTCAGGAGCCTGGCAGAGACATCCCGGTCCTTGGCGCCAAAGTGCGCCAACTCGTACAGCAGCCGCGCGTCCATACGCCACCATTCCCCAGCGGCGGCCAGTACCTGATCGCCCTGACCGTTCTTGGCAAGCACGCGAAAGGCCTCCAACTCGGGACGCCAGGTGGAGAGGATCCCGGGCAGGCCCTCCCCACGAAAACGCAAGGTCAATTCAGCCTCGGCCCTGGCCATGGGGCGCTCCAGGATCAACTCAAGCCGTTGGGCAGAGAGGGGTCCGTGACAGGCCAGGGCGCGCAGGAGGTCCAGCAGTTCTGCCGCCTCAAAAGAGTCCTTGGGCATTGCATTCCCACCCACCAGGCGCCTTTCAATCTCCCCACGCAGGACAGCACCGGCGCCTTCCAGATTGCACAACTGATCCACCACCGCCAGACGCAGATCCGGGGACGCCACCTGCAAGAGGGGGGCGAGTTCCGCCAGGGCCGCGCGCTGTCCCAACGCCTCGATCGCCGCCACCTGCACCTCCTGTTGGCCTCTCTCGTCCGTGATCCACTGGACGAAATGCGCGCTGAGGAACTCACCCTCCAGGCTCTCCAGGGCGCGCACCGCCCGCAACTGCAGGACCTGATCCACCCGATCAAACAACGCGACCAGGGAGTCCGCGAACTCCCGGGGCTCAGACATGTGCTTCACGCCCTGCAAGGCCGCTTCGAATTGCACCCGCCGAGGGACCCCTTTCCCCATGGCACACACCAGGTCCGCGCGACCGGCCTCGCTCCTGGCGAGCACGACCAACGCCGCTTTCCCCAGTTCATGACGCGTGGTCGGGTGTTCTTCGCTCGCGAGTTCCAAACCGCGCCGGGCCAGGGCGCGCCCTCTCCCAGGGTCGACCCGCGCAAGAGCTTGCAAGAGATCCGTTGCACTGGCCTCCGTACGGCGGCGTTCCTCGTCCGAAGCATCGGCAACCTGATCAAGGGCGCTTGCGAGTTCCCCTTCCAAGGCAGCGCTGACTTCTGCATCTCCCCGAAAACGACTGAGCAATTCGATCGCACCGGTTACACCTGATGATTGAGCCACAAGCAAACCGAGCAGATCATCCCGAAACGTGGGCAGGGCCCTGTTCCGGGGCAGATCGCGCAATCGCTCCCAACGCACCGCCTGGGGCAAACCCGCCCAACGATTCCTCAAAGCCTGCTCCTGTTCCCCATCGAGCTTCGCATCAGACAACCAACGAAAGGCCGCCAAACGCAAACCCGGTGCCTGGTCATGCACCAGTTCCAGGAACAACTCAACCCACTCCTTCCCGTGGGGCCCATCCAGTTGCCCCGATGCAAAAAGGGCAATGTCAAAGCGCAGGGCCGAATCACGCTCTGAATGCAACCAAGGTGCCAGGTCCGCCGCTCGCCAACGGTGCCTGCGTCCGCCCAGGGTCTGCCACAAGATCAAGGCCCGCTCATCATCCAGTTCGCGCCCCAGCAAGGCAGCTTCCCTGGGCGACAAGCAGAGTGCCGCTCCCTCCAGTAAGAGGTCCAGTTGATCTTCAACATCCCCATCCAGATCAATGCTGCGCGCCCGCTCAAGCAAACCGACTCCGAGGGCTCGACCCAGCTCAGAATCCTCGCGCGCCCCCAATAGCCGCGCCACCTCACGCCTCTGCAACAATACCCGGCGACTCTCGATCCCTTCGCAAAAACCAGCCAGCAGCACATGGATGTCTGGGTCGAGCCCGGAGCTGGCACACAGGCCTTCGATCAGGACTTTTTCCGGATGATCCGAAGCGCGTAAGGCTTGGGCCAGCTGCGGGGACACACCCCCAAGAGCCAAGGGCTCAAGCACGCTCACCAAGTCCACCGTCCCCCACAGAACAGCGTCAAGCTGTTGTTCCCAGGCCTCGGGTCCAGCGACCATCAACCGCCAGCGGGCCACCGCCGCCACCTGCGGGTCAGAGTCCCCCACCAGCACAGCCAAGACCCCTGGCAGGTCGCAACGCGCTGCCGCCATGCGAACCAGGGGATGCACATCCCCCGCCAGGCGCAGCATGTCCACCTGCAAGGATCCAGCCAGCCCCGCGCGCACCAGAGCCTTGATCGCTCCGGCACGAACATTGGGCTGGGAATAGACCAGACAGGCGCGAACTTCGTCGAGCACTGGCCCGAGCAGACCAGAGGTCTCACAGCGTGCAAGAGCTTCCAGAGCCACCAGCCTCTCGGGCCAGGAATCCGAAACCAGGAGCGCCTCAAGGCGCTCGGGTTGGTCCCCCTCGCCCAGGGCCAGGGCTCGAATGCGAGCCTCACGCTCGATCGGTCCGGACTGGATCGGTGCCAACAGGGCCAGGCCCGGAGAGACCAGACCCAGCAGGAAGAAGACATCGAGCAGAGCACCCCTGACCCCTATCACCCGCTCTCCCCTCCCATGGAACGGAAGGCGGCGGGCAAACCGTCGATCAAGTCGCTCGCGATCAAACTCGCTTGTCCCAACTTCTCGCACTGCAGGTCCCCCGCGAGGCTGTGCAACTCCACCCCGGCGCAAACCGCATCAAAGATGCTGTACCCTTCGACCTGATCGGATCCATCAGAGCAACGACACAACAGGGCCGCGACAACCCCGCTGAGAACATCCCCCGATCCCGCCGTGGCCATCCCCGGGTTGCCGCGCCGACAAACAAACTCGCGCTCCCCACGCACGACAACGGTGTGCTGTCCCTTCAGCACCACCGTTGCGCTGGCGAGCTCCGCCATTCTTCGCGCAACTTGCATGCGTTCGGCGTCACTGTTCCCGATCTCCTCCCCAAGCAAGGCACGGGCTTCACCAGGATGAGGAGTCAAGACCACTTCACTCTTGGCCTGGGCCACCAGGCCAAGATTGCCGGCCAGCACAGCGAGTGCATCCGCGTCCAGCAAGAGCGGCGTGCCACCGTCTTCTTCCTCCAATAAACGATGCACCAATTCGCGGGTGCTGCCGGACTGGGTCAAGCCCGGACCCACCAGACGCACATCCTGGCGCTGATTGCGCAGGGCCGAGGGAATGCGACCGGCGAGCAGATCCCTCTTGGCGCTCACATCCAGGTGCAGGGCCTCGGGGCAGGCGCCCGCCACAACGGCCAGGGTCCCGGACCAAAGATGCGCCACCGTGACCAGACCCGCCCCAGCGCGCTGGGCTGCCCGGGCCGACAGGATCGCGGCCCCAGGCATGTCACAGGAGCCAGCGATGCACAGCACGCGCCCGGCATCGCCCTTGTGGGCGTGAGAGGGCAGGGGCCCGGGAAGATGGGGTGCTGGGGGAGAAGGCATGGGGAGATGGAATGCGGGCCAGAGGGGCCCACAACCTTGGGAGGCAGGTTTCGCCGGGGAGACCGACTCTAACCCGAGCGAGGCGGTCCTGGCGGCGCTATCCTCCCATCCACAAGCCATGACCATGCCCCGCCCCTCCGCCTGGATCCCATTCCTGGTGCCCCTGATTTTTCTGGGCGCCATTGGACTGGCGGCGGCGGTGCTGGCCCTCAAGCCGGACTCGATCCTCTCCTGGGTCGGCTACGGAGTTGCCGGCCTGCTGCTCCTGTGGCTCGCGGGCACGACCTTCTGGCCAGCCCGAGCAGACCGCACCTGCCCCGAATGCGGCCAAGAGGCGCTGGAGCGCATGGACCCCACCACTACCATGGGCCTCTGCTGCACCCAATGCACCTACCAGGACCCCCTGGCCAGCGGCTGGTTCCTGGCGGAGGAAGAAGTAGAAGGTCTCGACGACCTCGTGCGCCAACAAAGGCAGACCATGCGTGACTCCAAACGCTGAATTCCCCTTCCCCATGGACCATACTGATCCCTGATGGATTCAAACGACGAAACCCTGATCCCCATGCGACTGAGCAATCTGGTCATGCGGGACAACTCCAACCAGCAATGGTTGCAGTTGGTTGAAACGGACGGGAACCGAGGCTTCCCCATCGTGATCGGCGCCACCGAGGCCCACGAGATCCAGCGCGTCTTGACCGGCACCGAGTCTCCGCGCCCCATGACCCATCAACTGACTCTCGATAGTATTCAGGCCCTGGGCGCCCAAGTGGAACGGGTTGCGATCACCACCCTCAAGCACAACACCTTCTACGCCGAGCTGATCCTGCGTTCCCCCGACGGCAGCGAGCACACCCTCGACGCCCGCCCAAGCGACGCCCTGGCCCTTGGCCTGCGCGCTGGCGCCCAAATCCAGGTGGCGGAAAGCGTCCTGGAAGAAGTGCGCACAGACCAGAGCGGCCAAGATCCCTTGGACGATCCCCCGGAGTCATTGGATCCGGAGTGAATGGCCCGGTGATTGCCGGCTTTCCACCAGACATGGACCCACCACTCCCACTCCATGTCCCAGGGACTTGGAGTGACAGTGGTGGGTCCTGGATCAAGTAAGACCAAAAACCAACCGCAGCCCCAGCCGTTGGAGACAGCTGAGACTGCGGAGGGTCTGAAAAAAGAAGGATCTAGAAGTTGACCTCCAGGCCGTTCGAGAAGTTCGAGTTGGTTCCATCGCGGTACCAGAGCTGGAACATCCAGGTGGATCCTCCGACAATGGTCCCTCCTGGGGGACTCGGCAGGGCCGCCGGCACATCGAAGCCAGTACCCACGGAGGAGGTTCCTACCAGGTTCACCAAGACGCCAGCACCCTGGAACTGGCCAATCGAGTTTCTCACCCCACCGGCAACCGAGTTGTAACGACCAATGGGAGAACCCAGGCACAACAGGCCATCACTCACAGGGGCACCGGCATGAGCGCCAGCAGAAACGAGGAAAAAACCGAACTGGCCCAGGGGGCCGCCATCGGCCTCCATGTGCAAGCCAGAAACACCAAGGGTACCGGTCAATGCAACCGGGCCGCCGGTGGAGTTCACGTTCCCCGGATCACAGAACGCCGTGATGGGACCGCCGCTCCCGAGGTTCTCAAACCAGGCGATCTTGTGGTCGAAGAAGGAACCAAAAGACCCATCGTGGGAAGCCGAAAGCACATCAGCATCGCCATCTCCGTCGAGGTCCGTGGCGTAGACCCAGATTGGCTTAACCACAGCAGTCGTGATCACCTGTTGCGGCCCAAAGGCTCCGCCACCGAGGTTCTCATACCAGGCGATCTTCTCGTCGCAGACCGAGACACCGGGACATCTATAAGAAGCCGAAAGCACATCCGCATCGCCATCCCCGTCGAGGTCCGTGGCGTAGACCGAGTAAGCCCCAGCCGCGGCATTCGTGATCACCTGTTGCACTCCAAAGACCCCGCCCCCGAGGTTCTCATACCAGGCGATCTTGTCGTCCGCCTGAGAAGCCGAAAGCACATCAGCATCCCCATCTCCATCGAGGTCCGTGGCGTAGACCTGACTGGCCGCATTCGCAGCAGTCGTGATCACCTGTTGCGGACCGAAGGCCCCGCCCCCGAGATTCTCATACCAGGCGATCTTGTCGTCGATGAAGGAAGCCGAGAGCACATCCGCATCCCCATCTCCGTCGAGGTCCGTGGCGTAGACCGAGCAGGCCGCATCAGCATCAGCAACAGCCGTGATCACCTGCTGCCCCCCGAAGGCCCCGCCCCCGAGGTTCTCATACCAGGCAATCTTGTCGTCCCACTGGGAAGCCGAGAGCACGTCAGCATCCCCATCTCCGTCGAGGTCCGTGGCGTAGACCGAGACGGCCCCAAACAAAGCAGTCGTGATCACCTGTTGCGCCCCAAATGCCCCGCCACCGAGGTTCTCATACCAGGCGATCTTGTCGTCGATGAAGGAAGCCGAGAGCACATCAGCATCCCCATCTCCATCGAGGTCCGTGGCGTAGACCGAGGTGGCCCCAGCCGCGGCATTCGTGATCACCTGTTGAGCCCCGAAGACCCCGCCCCCGAGGTTCTCATACCAGGCAATCTTGTCGTCCAGGTGGGAAGCCGAAAGCACATCCGCATCGCCATCCCCGTCGAGGTCCGTGGCGTAGACATGGTTGGCCCCAACCGCATCATTCGTGATGACCTGTTGCGCCCCAAATCCAGATTGCGCCCCAGCCACCCCCGCAAGCGACAGGGGGAAACCGACAATCAAAGCGCAGGCAGCAAGACGGGAAGGAACAGGGACGGATACAGGGAAGGAACTGGAATGGAACATGAATACCAAATGAGCGTATTTGCACCTAAGCAAGGACTGCAAAGGTGAGAGGTCCGTCCAGGGCTTTGAGTTCGGAGGGCCCACAAGACTGTGGATTCGTGCCTCTCCGAAGGAATCAGGCCCTACACCAAGAGACCAGATTGAAATCCTTACCGCCATCCACTGCAAAGAAAAGAAGTAAGAACAGAGAAAGAATTGGAGTGGAACATGAGAGTACCTCTACACCTAAACACGGATGGCAAGGGTGAGAGGTCCATCCAGGGCCTTTGGGTTCGGAGGGCCCACAAGATTGTGGGTTCGTACCGCTCCGAAGGAATCAGGCCCTACAACCACAAACCAGATTGAGTCCCTTTCCGCCATCCCCCTTCGTCGGGGCATGTCTCAGTGTTGTGCATTCTCTGCCCCGCTCCCCTCTGGGGCCGATTGGTATGGCGGGGGGTTGTCTCAATTCGAGACTCACTGGTCGCCTCAATTCGGAATTCACGGGTCGTCTGGCTCTTCTAGGTTGCTGACCATATCCCGGCCGGCACCATCCACTTGCCGTGCGGCACTCTGTGGCGGAGTGTCCCTCCACCGTACATGGGCCTATGCCTGGCCGATCTTGCCGGGAGCCTTCTGGCCGCTTTCCTGAGCCTCTTCGGGCTTGGCCTCTTCCTTCACGCGCTTCCCGCGGATCTCCCGCTCGCCGCGCTCGGACTTGCGCTTACCGCTCAGGGTGCCGTCGTCGGCCAGGGTCGCTTCGTAATTGGAGGTGCCGTAGGCCTCTGACTTGTAGGTGCCCTTGACGGTCTTTGTCTTCTCGTCGTAGGTCACATTCAGGAGCGGGCCACCGCTGCCCCTGACACCCAGGTCCGCAGTGACGGAACCATCCTTGTGGTGCTGGAAGGTCAGGGTGAACTCGAAGACCACTTCATCTTCATCGGAGTACATCGCCATGTCCCACACGCCACTCAGGGGACCATCAGCCTTGGGACTACTGGAAGCTTCCACCACGGAGAGTTCTTCGGCCTCGGGCTCTTCGGGCTCCTCTACATAGCGCGGCAGAATCGAGTCCGCCATGGCGAGGTTGTAGGCGGTGACTGCCGAACAGACCGCGGACTGGACCAGGTTCTCTTCCACCGCATAGCGCGTGGTGTCGTTCTGGGTATGCCAGACGAAGCGATAGTTGCGGGCCTCGCGCCCGGTGAGACCCTTCTCGGTCCAGTAGAAACCGGGTACGCCAAGACGGTTGAAGGACGCATGGTCGCTGGAACCGCCACGGGGCATTTTCTTCTGCACGGAGACGGAAATAGGCATCTCGCCGAAGTGGGCGTTGACCGGTGCAATCGCCGCTTCGAGCATGGGTTCCATCGAGGCGATACAACTCAGGCCGCCCTGATAACCGGTGCCCCCATCATCCACGAAGCAGGCCGAAATCCCGTCCAACTGGCCGGTGTCCCTGAGCCATTCGGCGTAGCGCCTGGAACCGTGGAGACCCTGTTCCTCCCCGCTCCAAAGACAGATGCGAATGGTGCGCCGGGGCTGAACCCCACTGGCCGCAAGGATCCGCGCGGCTTCGATCATCACCGTCGAACCGGTGCCATTGTCCTGACAGCCCTGGGAACCGGGGCCGTTCCAGGAATCCAGGTGGGCCGAGAGGATCACCACCTCGTTGGGGAATTCGGTGCCTGGAATCTCGGCGATCACATTGAACACCGGGAAGGGGCCTTCGGTGAAGAAGTGCACCAGATCGGCTTCGAGTTCCACCGACTCGCCAGCGGAGAGTTGCTCTTCCAGGGCTTCGTAGTCCTTACGCGTAATGGTGATCGAACGGTCCGTGGGCAAGGTATCCATGGTCAATTCCATCCAGCCGCGCACACCACCAGTGGTCACCTGATCGTTGCGGCTGGCGCGAATTGTGCCAGCGATGTCTGCCTCTTCGATGATCGCCTTGATCTCCTTGCGCACGCGGGCCTGTTCCAGACGCGTGAGCTTCTCCTCCTCGTTTTCGCCTTCCTTGGCTTCGTCCTGATCGGAGTTTCTCCCACGACGGCGTCTGGAGCTGGAACTCTCAAGAATCCAGGCACCATCCAGTCGATCGCGCACAGCGGCGAGTTCTTCCGAAGTGGTCGGACGCTTGAACACAGGTCCTCGCAAGGGTCCATCCGTGCCCGGCGCCCAGGCGCGGGTCGTGAATTCAAAGTCCATCTCCAGCGGCGCAACCATGCGCACGGTGGACGGACCGCGATCAAAACGCACGGGGACCTCGCCCCACTTCCAAAGGTGCGCGTTCTTCAGACCATAGGAGGAGAACTTCCCTCTTGCCCAGGTGGAGGCGCGCTCAAGGCCCGAAGACCCAGTCAGACGCGGACCGATGTCGAGGCACAACTCCTCCAGGGTAGCCCAGACCTCTGACCGCTCGGTGCCTTCGATGACCAGGGCAGAGACTCGTTCAGGAGCGCCCTGGCTCAAGCCCGAAGGGGCCAGGGAAAAGGCCGGGACGATGAAGGGGGCGATAACAAGGAGGCGCTGGATTTGCATGTTGAGAATCTCTTAGGTGACTCGGAGGTCTCCGATGCTAACCCCATGGGCACGGGAGGGGGGATCTGACAACAGAGCTCGTACCGAGAAGCTTCTCTCAAGCCATCCAAGCGGCTACCTTGGCTCCCGTGCAGAAAAGCCCAAGCCCCAGGAAAACCCCCTTGCTGGGACTGCTGGCCCTGTTGGTGTTCTCAGCAGGTCTGCGCCTGTTCCCGATCCAGCACGGCCTGCCGGACAACCATGTGCCCGACACCCATGTGGTACGCGCTGCTCTGGGCATGGCCCAGGATCGCGACCCGATTCCCCCTGTGGGCCGTTGGAGCACCTATCCCAATCTGCTGCCCTATGTCCTGATCCCCTGTTACGTGGGACAGTTTGCCCTGGGTCAGATCCGTGGGGAATGGGACGAGCCGGGAGCCTACGCCAAGGCGATCAAGGCAAGTCCCGAACGGGCACATCTTCTGGCGCGCGTCGTGTTGGCCTTGATCAGTGCCCTCGCGCCCCTGTTCGTGGTGCTTGGACTGCGCGCGGCGGGCTATGGTCGGGGTGCCTGGTGCGCCGGCCTGCTCAGCGCGAGTTCCCTCCTGTTGGTGCAGTTGGCCACTCACGAACGACCATGGGCACCTCTGGCCACATTCATTGCACTGAGCATGTGGCCCGCGGCCATTCACGCCAGGACCGGCGCGACGCGACCGCTGCTCTTGTCTGGTCTGGCCGCGGCCCTGGCCTTCAGCACTCATCAGGCCGGAGCCTTCGCAGTGCTGATCCCAGCGGTGGCCTGGGCATCAGCGCCACGGGGATGGCAGGGAGCAGAGCGCAAGGAGCGATTGCGCAGCGGTTTCTTGTGTGCGGGCCTCTTTGTGGTGCTGGCCCTGACCGTGGGTCACCCCTACTTGATTCGATATGGAATGACCCCCACCGAAGCAGTGGCCGCCGGAGGACATTTGGCTGGCTCTCAGCATGTGTCCATCGGAGGTCAATCCGTGGTCTTTCAGCTGTCGGCCCAGACCTTTCAGAAACTCGGCAAGGCCCTGGTGGGCTATGACCCGCTGCTGTTGCTGCTGGCACTGCTCGGCTTCGCAGCTGGACTGAAGCAGCGGGAAACCAGACCCGCGGCTGGCTTCGCATTGCTGTGGGGTCTGTTCTTCATGACCAATCAAAACGATCATGTGCGCTATCTGGTACCTCTTGCGGTGGCTCTGGCCTGGCCCGCTGGAATCGCCTGCGAACGGCTGCTGACCAGGACCCTGACGCGCAACCTGTTGCTCTTGACCTTCTGCCTGCCGGTGGTCCAGGCTCTACGCCTGGGGATCATCCTGCGTCGGCCGGACACACGCGCTATCGCTTCCGCGCAGTTGCTTGAACAACCGGGGAACGAACCCATCGCTGTAGGAGTGGGAGGTCCACCCTTGGCCCTCAGCCGCACAGCCCTGCGGCGACTGATGGAACTGCGCGAATTGCGTACCAGAGAACTACATCGCCTGGGAACCTTGGAGGGAGGCAACGAACCAATCAATGGCTACGGCCTCGACGCCTTGCCCTTGGAAGATGTGTTCGAATTCGACCTGCGCCACCGTGCCTCCTGGCCGCGCAAGCGAATCGTGGACAGACTGGGCGAGCAAGCCAAGGACCCCTTAGCGGTCCTGCGCTCTTTCGGATGCGACACGATCTTGTTGGCGGACCGCACGCCCATGGATGATCACCCGGCGGCCCTGCTGGATACGCGTGCTGCAAGTCAGGAGCCGGGCCCAGACCTGAGCCTGCACGCGCAAGGGGTACGTCCGCGCCTCAGGCCTCTGGTACTGCCGCCCCGCCCCTTGGCAAGTTGGAGCCCAGGCGAAGGAGTCAAGGACGCGCGCCTGCCCCTCGAACTCGGCTTCCCCTTGACGGAGCTCTGGAGAATCGAAAGGCCAGGACCGCTGCTGGAACTTTATCGGGTGCCACGCTGAGAACAACACCGGCGGGCCACCGAAGGCGCTATGATCCCCTCGCGTTCTACGCACGGAGGAGTGGCAGAGTGGCCGAACGCGGCGGTTTTGAAAACCGCTGACTCGAAAGGGTCCGGGGGTTCAAATCCCTCCTCCTCCGCCACTCTTTGGATGCTGCCCTACTTGATCTGCTGGTAGCGTCCTTCAAAGACGCGCATGCCGGGAGCAACACCCCAGAGACGATCCGAGGTGATGAAAGCTGGACCCTTGGGACCCAGAATCGTGGTGGTACGCTGGGCGTAGGGCTTGCCGCGGTAGGTGCCAGAATCAACCACCACATAGGCCTTGTCCTGCAGCCAACCCTGCATGGAACCAGAGAGGCCCATGTTGTCCATCCACAGGATGTCGTAGCACTTGCGCATGGTGTTCCAGGAGGTCATGCGGTACTCCTGATAGACCGGCATGCCCGGAGCGGGCTCGTTCTCCACAACGGTGATCAGCGCCAGACCGCCAGGGAAAAGACCACTGCGCTCCACCGTGCTCATGGAGACAGCCGCCTTGCCGGGCTCGGGAATGATCGAGCCCTCCAGGCGACTGACGCCCAGGGTCGAGGTCAGCTTGGCCAATTCACCCCGGGGACGGGAGTTGCCCGTGCCCGCATCCCGAGCCACGCGCCGCTCGCCTCCAAAGGGCTCAAAGGTTCCGTCAACCATCACGAAACCTTCGTGGGTGTCCACCATGGATAGAACCTCCATGTGGGCCTTGCCATCTTCAAAAGTGAAAGTGCCACGCTCGATGGCCAGCTTTCCCTGGTTCTCCCCCAAGGTCGCGGTCAATAGAGTCGCACCCGTCCAAGTGGCCACCGAACGGCTGACCCCCTTGCGGTTGTCACAAGCAAACGACACCAGGTGTCCAGCCTGGGGATCGAAGGCGTAGAAAGTCGTGGAGCGGTAACCTCCGGGCAGGACCTCCCCAAGATCCACTACCAGTTGTTCACGAACTCCATGGCCGTCAAGAATGCGCTCCACCACCAGGGTTGCAGTCCACTCCATGGGTGAACCACCGGGGCCGTCATAGGCAACTCCGCGCCCGACCCATTGGCCCAGCATGGGCTGAAAGGCTTTGAGGGCCCGATGGGGTCGAGGCCCCTGGTTGGGCATTTCAAGGGGCTCCTGGGGAGCGACGAGCAGGGTGGCGCAGAAGGCCAGAGTAAGGGAGAAGGTCATGGGCTCAATCTTTGGTCAAAGGAGAATGGACCCCCCATCTATCGGCAGCGCTACACCTCACACTTCAGCCAGGCACGTCACCCTCCTGACCTGAAGCCATAAGAGTCCAGGATTGAGACACAGCAGGTCAATGCAGGCCCCTCAAGAGGGCCATGGCCTGACACCAATCTGACAGCCACAAGCGCCTCGATCGTCGCTGCTGCCAAATCACCTCACCAGCTCGCGCAGCACCCTGCGCCCCGAGACCAGCTTCTCCAGTTCTGGATTCCCCTTGGCACGGGCGGCGGACAGAACCGACAGGGCACGGCCGCGATCTCCAGCAGCCACCAGCCCTTCCACCGCCAGGACTGTCATCCAATGGTCCGTGGGAGCTTTGATGAGCACCTCCTGCGCCAATTGTCCTGCCCGCACCGCATCCCCCTGGGCTTCCACCACGAAGACCAGAAGACGCCGCAACTCGGGCACATCGGGATCACCCGCAAGGTGTTCGAGCAGGAGCAACTCTGCCTGACCTGCGCGCTCGGTTCGCAACCAAAGCAGGGCCAGGCTATAGGTCGCACGACCCTCTTCGGGATCCAGGGCACGGGCCTCTTGGATCATGGGCTCGGCCTCGGCGTACTCCCCCGCCGCCACCAGACTGATGCCCAGATTGACCATGGCGCGCAGATGAGTCGGCTCAAGACTGAGGGTCTTGCGATAATGGTCACGGGCTTGCTCCGGACCCCGCAGGGCCTCCACCACCACCGCAAGGTTGAACCAACCATCCGCAAACATGGGGTCGGCAGCCAGCCCCCGACGCAGGTCCGCCTCAGCCTCGGTGTTGCGACCAAGCTGGTGCTTCAAGTGCCCCAGACCAATCCAGGCCTCAGCACAACGCTCATCAATAGCCAGGGCCCGCTGATAAGCGGCCTCCGCCTCCTTGTAGAGGCTGTCCTCTGTGAGCCAGTCCCCCTCGCGCACCAAGGGCAGGGGATTTTGGGGATCCATCTTGCGAGCCGACGCCAAACGCTCCCGCCAGCCACCCGATCCCAACTCGCGCTCGATCTCGGCCAGTTCCAGCCAGTCGGTGGAACTGGCACCTAGGCCGGTGACGGTGTTCTTCATCCATTCAAGGGCTTCTTCCGTACGCCCCAGCTTCCGCAGCACCTCTCCCCGGGCGGTGCGCAACATGGCATCCCCGGGTTCTTCCTCCAACAACATCAAGATTGCGCGCTCGGCTTCCTCGAAACGGTCCGAGCGCACCAATTCCTGCACCACCTGACTGCGCTTCCAGAACTCAACCTTGTCCTTGGGGTCCGCCAGGGGGCCGTCCCCGATACTGCCCTCCGCTGCGCCACTAGCGTAACCCAAGGCGGCAAGAGTCTCCTTGACCTCCAGAGAATCCGAGCCCAGGTCCACCCGGCGCACATCACGTTCACCGGCGTCCAACAACTCCCCCAGGTCCTTGAGCATCCCCTTGAGTTGGGCACTCTCCTCCCCGGAACGATCCTTGACTTCATTCGGGTCCCCACTGAGATCGTAGAGTTCCGGCCGCGGCGCACGGATCAGACGCCAACGATCGTTGCGCACACTGCGCAGATCTGACCAGCCGTGATCGAAGTAACTGGACAGACCCTCGGAGTAGGCACCAAGACCCGTATCCAATGGCTCGCCCCCCATGCACACCGCCCCATGGGAACGACCATCCATGGCCTGGGGCGGAAGACCGAGCAGTTCCAGCACCGTGGGTGCCAGATCCACGCCGCTGACCACTCCAGGCACCACCGTTCCCCCTGTCAGACCGGGATGGGACAGAATCCAGGGCACGCGCGTGGTGGCGTCATAGATAAACAGTCCGTGGCTGCGCTCCCCGTGCTCGTTCAGTGACTCCCCGTGATCGGCGGTAAAGGCAACCAGGGTGTCAGCCAGCTGCCCCCGCTCCCTGAGGTCATCCAGCAGAGTCCCCAGCATATGATCGCTGAAGGCGATCTCAGCGTCATAGGGCTCGCCATTTTCAGAAGCAAAGGGCTCGGGTGCCTCGTAGTCCGCGTGGGGATCAAACAGGTGCAGCCAGAGAAACCAGGGGCGCCCCTGCTCGACCCCCTCAAGAAACTGCTGCGCTCGGCGCACTCCATCGTCGGCGGTGGTCTCGCGAAACATGAAAGTCGGTGCCCTGAGCGCCTGACTCAGATCGTCGTCGTAGACATCGAAGCCCTGGGCGAGCCCAAAACGAGAATCCAGCACGAAGGCGCTGACCACGGCCCCCGTGGCGTAGCCCTGCTCGGAAAGCAGAGTGGCCAGGGTGGGCACATCCTCAGGCAGGCGATGGGTCCCGTTGTTACGCGCACCGTGCCTGAAGGGCAGCTGACCGGAGAGGATCGAGGAATGTGACGGCAGAGTGATCGGTGCCACGCTGATGCAGTTCTCAAAGCGCACCCCCTCTCTGGCCAGGGCATCCAAGACAGGGGTCCTGGCGCTGGGGTATCCGTAGCAGCCGAGGCGGTCTGCGCGGGTTGTGTCCAAGGTGATCAGCAACAGGTTGGTGCCAGAGGGCAATCGAGCGTTTGAATCGGTTCCGCAGCTGAACAGGGCGCAAAGACCAACCAGGGCCCCCACCAGAACCGGCGGTCGACAGACAAGAGGGAAGCCTCCCTCCTCTGGGCGGTCAACAGTTGGGCAGGGTCGCATTGCAGGCTGGGTCGGGTACGGGGCTCCTGGTCGGCGCAAGAAGGCGGAGTGTTGTCTGCACAGAGAGTGGGTGTGCTTGTCTCACGGCGGGACGGACGCAGAGACATCCCAAGGTGAAACACATCCTATCCCCAAGAGTGTCTCAAAGAAGTGCCTCTTGGTCGAGCATGGCCCCTGGGGTCTACACAAACAAGGGCACCTATGCCTGAATAGGACCTACGGCGCGGATCTCCCTGCGCCTTTTCCCCCCGACTCATCCAAGTCATGCGAATCCCCTTTCTCTCCTCCATCTCCTTCCTCGTTGCCCTCGCGCCCCTGGCGGCTGCAGGCGACATCTTCGTCGATCCTACCCTGGGCGTAGATGCTGCTGGCAACGGTAGTCTGGCCACCTCTCCGCTAAGGACCCTCTCCTTTGCGTCAGGCATCGCCATCCCCGGCGACCTGATCCATCTGGCGGCAGGCGTCTATGACAGCGCAAGTGGAGAAGTGTTGCCCATCATGCTGCCCCCTGGCGTCAGCCTGCAGGGTGCAGGCTCTGGCACGACGGTCCTGCGGGCCGCCGGCGCGCCCATTGGCGTCCACGCAATGATCGAGATAGGGCCTGGAGCGGGTACCCCCACCAGCATCCTGCGAGACTTGTCCCTGGAGCAGGTTTCGGGAGTCTGGCCTGAGGCCTTGCTGCTCTCAAGCCACGCCGTGGACATCGAGCGCTGCGAGTTCGATGGCAGCACGATCGGTTTCATGTTCGAGCCCTGGGACGACACGGACGCCGACAACATGCGCATCGTCAACAGTACCTTCACCAATCAACTGGAAGTAGCGGTCGAGGCTATTCTCTCTCCGGATGCCGCGCATCCCGCCGAAGTGATCTTCACCAACAACCTCGTCCAGAACGCGGTTGTTGAACTGATGTTGGATGAGCTCTTCGCCACGTCCGTCGCAAATGGCACATGCCTGTTCGCGGACAACACCTTCACAGGCCTGGGCGGACTGCATGCGGGCCAGATCTGGAGCGCCAACTTGGACAGCACCCCCAGAGACAGCTCCTGGGAGTTCCGCAACAACACCATGGGAGATCTTGGTGAAGGCCTCGGCCTTGAATACCAGAGCACAGTGGCACCCAATGTCACCGTTGGCCTCTTGGTTGAAGTCCTCGGCAACACCTCCCACACGGCACTCGCAGGAGCAGAATTCGGCTCCATGGGAGCTGGCGGCGGTGTCTTCAATGATGTCTTCATGATCATTGACGGCAACAGCTTCAGCGGTCTTGAAACCGCCCTGGCGATTGAACTTCTCGAACCAACCGATGGCGTCAGCGGCATCCACGAGTTCGAACTGACCAACAACATCCTGCAAGGTTCCCTCGAAGGAATGGTCATCGGCTTGGAGCAACTGACCCCTACCGCCAGCGCCCTTGAGAAGATGATCATCATGCGCGGCAACACGATCACTGGCAGCCTTGCCGCTCTCTTCGTGGAAGCGGAATTCCCCGCAGGCTTCGCCCAGGAGTTCGATCTGGACCTTGGGACCGCTGGCTGGCTGGGTGCCAACATCCTGCGAGCCACCAGCCCTGGAGGACTCGCCATTGAACTAGCCACTGGTGGCCTTTTCTGGCCCATCGGCTTTGATTCGGTCCCCGCCGTCGGCAACGACTGGGGCACCCTCGATCTTGCAGAAATCGAAGACCTGATCTGGCACGGCGCGGACGAAGCTGGCGTGGCCATTGTTGACTTCAGCCAGCCCGCTGGCGGCGGCGGCGGCGGCGGCGGAACTGCCCCCGTGGCCAACCCCGACAACGGCGCAGTGGATGCTGGTCAAGCAGTAACCATCGCTATCCTGAACAACGACCTGGCCTTCGGCGGCGCGACTCTCGACCCCCTGTCGGTGGCCATCGTAGCGCCCCCGGCCAGCGGCAGCGTCTCGCTGAACGCGGCTGGTGAAGCGACCTACAGCGCCGACATCAACGCTGCCTCCGGCACGATCCAATTCGGCTACACGGTTGCGGATTCTGGCGGACTCACCTCCAACATGGCCCTGGTCAGCATACAAGTCACTGCTGCCGGCGGCGGCGGCGGCGGCGGAACTCCCCCCTTCGCCCAAGCCGACAGCGGCGCAGTGGACGCCGGCTCAGCAGTCTCAATTGGGATTCTGAACAACGACCAGGCCTTCGGTGGTGCCTTCCTCGACATATCCAGCGTGGTCTTCACCAGCGCCCCCTCCTCGGGTAGCGCCATGGTGAGCGCTCAAGGTGTGGTCACCTACACGGCCGCAGCGAGCACACAGGACAGCACCGTGGTCTTCGGCTACACAGTTGCCGACAGCAACGGCCTGACCTCCAACTCGGCTCAAGTAACGGTCGACATCACCGGTGTCGGTGGTGGCGGCGGCGGCGGCGGCGGTGGAACTCCCCCCCAAGCCAACCGCGACAACAGCAGCGTGGTTTCTGGTCAGAGCACCATGATCTTCATCCTGGGCAACGACCAGGCCTTCGGCGGCGCGTCCCTCGACACTGGTTCGGTGGCTCTCCAGAGTTCACCCAGCAACGGCAGCGTCAGCATTGACGCCCAGGGCGCGGCAACCTTCTTGAGCGACGCCGGTGCCCCGGCTGGCTCCGAAACCTTCAGCTACACGGTGAGTGACTCCAACGGTCTGGTCTCCAACGTAGCCTCGGTCACCGTGCAAGTCAGCAGTGCTGGCGGCGGCGGTGGCGGCGGCGGCGGCGGCGGCGGTGGCGGCGGCGGTGGCGGCGGCCGTGGTCCCCTGGCGATCTCCGACTCTGCTCAGGTCTCCATCGGCGGTCAAGTTGTGATTGCAGTACTGGACAACGATGTGGCAGGAGCCAACGCGATTGACGACGGATCGGTTGAGATCATGCAAGCGCCTGGCCAAGGCACTACCTCGATCAGTTCCAATGGCGAGGTAACCTACAGCGCTGGCGCGAACTTCACCAACGGCGTGGACGTCTTCACCTACAGGGTGGCTGACGACCAAGGTGTCATGTCCAACACTGCCACGGTCCAGATTGACCTGCAGGGCGGCAACAACCACGCGCCTTCGGCGATCTTCGACAGCGCTGATGTGGACCCCGCCATGACGGTTGAAATCCATGTACTGGACAACGATACGGACCCGGACGGAGACGCCCTGGACTCCGACACGGTGCAGATTCACCAGCAAGGCACCCGCGGCAGTGCGGTCGTCCAAAACGGCCGGATCTTCTACACCCCCCATCCGGGCGTGTCTCGCATCACCGATACCCTGACCTACAGCGTCGCGGACATCAACGGTCTGGTCTCCAACACGGCGACCATCCAGGTGAACATCTCGGACGTCAAGCGCTAATAAACAAGCGCTTCGACTACGACCCGGGCCCGACATCTAAAAAGGATGTCGGGCCCGAGTCTTGATTGTGCGGATATGACTGACCGCGGCAGCTGATTCCCTGCAGGATCTCTGGGCTAATACAGCCAGACGAGGCCTTCTTTCCAGGCCTCAGCCGCAGAGTACGGGAGGAT
>LWDU01039410.1_pt1 | contig 58766 bp, 48 predicted proteins | sample 727161 | NCBI WGS metagenome assembly LWDU01 (sample SAMN04566230, study PRJNA314399) | hydrothermal vent metagenome | isolation source: deep sea hydrothermal plume seawater | place: Mexico: Gulf of California, Guaymas Basin | collected 2004-07-11
TTGGACTAACAACAGAAAGCCCCCGAACATCTCGTATACACGAGAAAATTCGGGGGCTTATATGGAGCACGAGACCAGATTCGAACTGGCGACCCTCACGTTGGCAACGTGATGCTCTACCAGCTGAGCTACTCGTGCTTGAAATCACGGGGCTTTAGAGTTCACCCCGCCGAGATCTTTCGCTGGCGAAACGAGGAGTTAGCAATCTCGCGAGACGGCTTCAAGCCTCCTCTGCTCACTTTCGGCTCGACGCCCCTCGGGGTGCCGGGCCTCCTCGAAAATCTCTCTTCTATATATTCGCAGGTGATCGAAATAGACGCAGGTGATCCAAGCAGCCGCGGGTAGGCCGCGCACCACCTTATAGCTTCGTGATCTTCTCCCGGCCGGACGTCACGTCCTTCGTCGCATTGCGGGTGTCGAAGATGCGCTTGGCGTTGTTCGTGATGCTCTTGTAGTCGAAGGCTTTGTGGTCGGTGAGGATCACGGCCAGGTCGGCTTCGGCCAAGGTCTTGTCCGCAGTGCCGACGTCTTTGTAGGTCACCCCTTCGACTTCCAGGCTGGCTACGTGCGGGTCGGCGTAGGTTAGGTCGGCGCCCTTCTCTGCCAGGATACGGATCACGTCGAGGGCCGGCGATTCGCGCATGTCACCCACGTCACTCTTGTAAGCCGCGCCCAAGATCAAGATCTTTGCGCCGTTGACGCTCTTGCGGTCTTGGTTGAGCAGGTCGGCCACGCGTTCGCATACATGTTCGGGCATGCGGCTGTTGATGTCGGTGGCCAAGTCGATGAAGCGGGCCGGGAAGTTCAGGCTCTTCATCTTCCATGACAAATAACTCGGGTCGACGGGGATGCAGTGTCCGCCAAGGCCTGGGCCCGGCAAGAACTTCATGAAGCCGTAGGGCTTGGTCGCAGCGGCTTCGATCACTTCCCACACGTCGAGGTCAAGGCGCTGACACATGAGTGCGATCTCGTTCGCGAGGCCGATGTTAATTGCGCGGAAGGTGTTCTCCAAGAGCTTCACCATCTCTGCGCTCTGTGTCGAAGACACGGGGACGATCTCGTCAAAGATGGTTCCGAAGATCTTGGAAGCCAGCTCAGTGCATAGCGGCGTTTGGCCGCCTACGACCTTCGGCACGTTGCGCACCGTGAAGAGCTTGTTGCCGGGGTCAATCCGCTCGGGCGCGAAGGCGAGCGAAAAGTCTTCGCCGACTTCAAGGCCACTTTCTTCGAGCATCGGCACGAAGAGTTCCTGGGTGGTGCCCGGGTAAGTCGTACTCCCCAAAATAATCAACTGGCCCGTGCGCAAGCGGCGGCGAATTTCTTCAACGGCGCGCGCCATGTGGGAAACGTCCGGGTCCTTCGTCCGCGTAAGCGGCGTCGGAACACAGATGTTGATGATGTCGAGGCGCGTCAGATCTCCAAAGTCAGCCGTAGCGTGCAGACGGCCCGCCGCCTTAACTTCGTTGAGGTCTGCGTTGGGGACGTCCTCAATGTAGGACTCGCCCTTTTCGATCGCATTGATCTTGTTCGCGTCGATGTCGAAGCCCGTAACGTCGAAGCCGATCTTTGCGAACTCGACTGCGAGCGGGAGCCCCACGTAGCCGAGACCGATCACGCCAATGCGTGCTTCGCGCGAATCGATTCGATCCGCCAGTTCGGTAAGACGGCTCATTGGTGTTCCCCTTCTTGCGTTCGAGACGTTCGAATCAACTTCGAACAACGATCTCGATCGAAACGTAATCTGTGAGAGTAGTTCGCCCGGCGGGGCAGCGCCCAGGCCTAGCGATTCGACACTATGCGGCGCCAGCCAAAGTAACTGCTGAAATAGACCCAGCCGGACCACAAAGTAAGTGCCGATGCGAAGGCCAAAAGTGCCAAACCAATTTCATGAGCCGGCAGACCAAAGGTCGGGTAGTGGAAAAGCAACGCAACAATCGCCGCATTTTGCGCAAGGGTCTTGAGTTTCCCCAATCCCGAAGCGGCAACGATGTGACCTTCCGCCGACGCGATGCCGCGGAGGCCGGTTACGGCCAGCTCGCGAGCGACGATGACGACCACCATTCCGGCTTCCCAAACGCCCAGCCGACCGACCGCCAACATCATGATGAGCGCGGTCGTGACCAGCAACTTGTCGGCAAGTGGATCGAGCAGTTTGCCGAGCCGAGTCACCATCTTCCACGAACGCGCGATGTAGCCGTCGAGCACATCGGTCAAGATCGCGACGATGAAGGTCCAAGCCATGATCTGGCTTCCAAGTTCGCCAAGCATGAGCGGCATGAATAGAAGGAAGGGAACGGTACCGATCCGAATCAATGTGATGGTGTTCGGGACGTTGAGAATCTGATCGCCGACGTTCTCACCCAAAGCGCTTTCGCTTTGCGCGCTTTGTACACTTTGCGCACTTTGCGCATTTTGCGCACTTTGCATAGGCGCGGTGCTCACGTTTTCAATTGCCTCGGGTTGGGTCATTGCTGCAGTCATTCCAATCGCCTGCCCTTCTGCGGGGCACCGTCGCAGTTCCGCGACTCCCGCCGGTCGAGCCAAAAGCTCATCGTTGAAAGTCGCCTCGGTAGCCGCGATAGTAAGCCAACACGCGCGTTACGTAAGCCTTCGTTTCGGGGTACGGGGGAATGCCGCGATATCGGTCAACCGCCTTGGTACCCGCGTTATAGGCTGCGAGAGCCCGCGAGAGGTCCCCGTAGCGATCGAGCATTGCTCGCAGATATCTAGAACCGCCGCTGACGTTCTGCGGCGCCTCAAATGGGTCTTGTACGCCGAGGTCTGCGGCTGTCTTCGGCATCAGCTGCATCAGTCCCTGGGCTCCCGCGTGTGAGACGGCTTTCGCGCTGAAGTTGCTCTCCGCAGCGATCACCGCTTTGACAAGGGCGGGGTCGAGCTGGTTCGCCTTGGCCTCGCGAACGATCAGCGAGTCGTAGCCGTAGTTGACCGGTATCGTTCGTTTCGGGGCTTCTTTGCCTAGCGCGTTGACTTTGCGCGGCACCTTGATGGCCTGGTAGCGGCGGTCGCTCGGCACATTGCTGAAGTGCACGACGCCTCGGTCGTCGATGAAGCGATACATAGAAGGCGGGTTCGCGAGCGCGTTCGAAGCCGCGCTGCATGTCATCGCGACTGCGATGGCAATATGGACGAACCGGTTCTGCAATGAGAAATACTCCAGGGCTGGTGTTTGCGATGGAACGATTTGGGGACGGGTTCGCGTCTGGCTTCCCACCCGACGGCAACTTTTCAGGCTTTTCCAAAAGCCGAATCGATTGATTTACGCGGGCGTGGCCGCGCAAGTTGCGGGGATAAGCGCCTAACCTTATTCCCATCGGAGCTTTTCCCTGCCGGCCTTAGAACCCAAATCGATTCGCCGGGCCTTTCCCATTGCCCCCAACATTTGCATCCTTCGCCTCTGCTCCGAACGAGGGCTTTCCGCATCAACCTCAGGACCTTCCCAGCGCCGCAGAATTCGGTGATCCTCTCCCGCGATGCCCCCCTCCACGGAGCCACTCAGCCAACCATGACGATCAACCCTGTACCGGCCGACCGGCGCGATTTCGATTTCCTCGTGATCGGCAGCGGAATCGCTGGCCTCCACTACGCCCTGCGCGTCGCCGACCACGGCAAGGTCGGGCTGATCACCAAGAAGAACGCCTCGAACTCCGCCACCCAATACGCCCAGGGTGGGATCGCGGCGGTCGTCGACCCACTCGATTCATTCGAGGACCACGTCGAAGACACGATCAATGCCGGAGCGGGTTTGTGCAACGAAGACGTGGTTCGCCACGTGGTCGAACGCGGGCCCGAAGCAATTGAGTCGTTGCTCCGGTACGGCGTCGACTTCGACCGCGGCGGCGAGTCGCAGCTCTACTACGACCTCGGTCGCGAAGGCGGACACAGCAAACGCCGGGTGCTGCATCACCGGGACGCGACCGGCAAAGAGATCCAGCGCGCCCTGCTTCGCCGGGCGTCGCGTCACCCCAACATCGAACTGCTCGACTATCACATCGCAGTCGACCTCATTACCGCGCACAAGACGGGCCGCACCGAGCCGAACCGCGCACTCGGTGCTTATGTGCTCGACACGCGTTCGGGCGAAGTGCTCCGCATGGCGGCGCGCATCACCCTGCTGGCCACTGGTGGCGCGGGCAAGGTTTATCTCTATACGAGTAACCCCGACATTGCTTCGGGCGACGGTGCCGCGATGGCGTATCGCGGGGGTGCGACGCTCGCGAACATGGAATTCATGCAGTTCCACCCGACGTGCTTGTTTCACCCAGACGCCGGTTCGTTCTTGGTGACGGAAGCCGTGCGCGGAGAAGGCGGCATCTTGCGCAATGTGAAGGGCGCGGCCTTCATGGGCGAGTACTCCGAACTCAAAGACCTTGCACCTCGCGATATTGTGGCGCGCGCGATCGATACCGAACTCAAAAAATCGGGTGATCATTTTGTGCACCTCGACATCACCCATGAAGATGGGGAGTTCATCCGAACGCGCTTCCCGACAATTTACGAGCGCTGTATGTCATTCGGGATGGACATCACCAAAGAACCGATCCCAGTGGTCCCCGCCATGCACTACAGCTGCGGCGGCGTACGAACAGGGCTCTCCGGCGAGAGCGATCTCCCGAACTTGTTCGCAACGGGCGAAGTTGCCAACACCGGCCTTCACGGAGCAAACCGGTTGGCGTCAAACTCCCTGCTTGAAGCGATGGTGTTTTCGGAAAACGCCGCAGAGGAATCGATCTCGCGGCTACCCGAAGTAGACCCGCCCGGTGAACTCGAAGCATGGGAATCGGGCAATGCGACCGAAAGCCACGAAGCCGTGATCATCACCCAGAACTGGGACGAGATTCGGCGCTTCATGTGGAACTACGTCAGCATCGTGCGCAGCGACCGGCGCCTTGCTCGGGCCAAGCACCGCATCGAGCTCATGCGCGACGAGATCAACGAGTACTACTGGGACTTCAAACTCACGCCGGATCTGATCGAGCTACGTAACATTGCGACGACGGCCGAGCTCATCACGCAAGCCGCACTCTTCCGAAAAGAAAGTCGCGGTCTGCACTACAATCTCGACCACCCCGAGCGCGACGACGAACACTTCCAGCGTGACACGCTCCTGCAACGCGGAGATGAACCGCGCTTGAGCCGCGCCAAAAACTGAAGCGCTACTCAGGCGTGACGTACGCCGCCGTAATTCCGCCGTCGACCATGAAGGTTGTGCCCGTCACATAGGATGACGACGGCGATGCGAGGTAGAGAGCGGCTCGCGCGATCTCGCTGGCTTCCGCGAGGCGTCCCATCGGGATATGGATGAGCCGGCGCGCCTTCTTTTCCGGGTCGCGCAAGAACTCTTCGAGTAGAGGCGTGTTGACTGGGCCGGGACAAAGCGCGTTCGCGCGAATGCCTTGGCGCGCGTATTCGACGGCGATCTCCCGCGTCATCGCTAAGACGCCGCCCTTGCTCGCCGTGTAAGCAATCTGCGACGTCGCCGCGCCAACCACCGCAACAAAGGAAGCGGTGTTGATGATCGAACCGCCGCCCGCTTCGATCATGGCGGGGATGCCGTACTTGCAACCCAAGAAGACACCCTTCAAGTTGACGTTCATCACCAAGTCCCAAACTTCTTCGGTCGTGTCGGGCGGCGAACCATCGTCGTCGGGGAAGATGCCGGCGTTGTTGAACATGACGTGTAAGCCGCCGTGACTCTTCGCGAACTCAACGGCGTTTTTGATGTCGTTTGCCTTCGAAACGTCGGCATGCACGAAATCGGCTTCGCCCCCAGCTGCGCCGACTCGCGACACCGTTTCTGTCCCGCCGGCTTCATCGACGTCGCAAACGATCACCCGAGCTCCGGCGCCTGCCATCAAAAGTGCGGCCTCGCGCCCGATGCCGCTGCCCGCTCCGGTAATGAGCGCGTTGCGTCCTTCTAGTTCGTTCGCCCCTTCAGCCAAACCCAACTCCTTCGTCACAAGACCATGATTCGAGCGCACAGCTGGCGCGCACAAGACCTATAGCCAAGGCTGGGTTGGAAAGACCGATATCGCCGCAAGAACCTTCAGCGCAGGGTGATGAGACTCTGTTCACAACCACGCGGTCAGATGCGCTCGAAGTACCGCGCGCGCTCATAGTCGGTGACCGCCTTATCGTATTCCTCTTGCTCACTTCGTGCGAAGTGGAGCAAGTGTTCGACCACTTCCTCGCCGAGGGCCTCGCGCATAAACGCGCTACTCCCAAAGGCGTCGATCGCGTCCCGCAACGAATGCGGAACCCGTGGCAGGGCTTCGGCCATATAACCGTCGCCTTCGAAGAGCGGGCCCGGGTCGGTCTTGTTTTCGATCCCGTCGAGCGCTGCCGCGATCATGCCTGCGTACGCGAGGTACGGGTTCGCGTCGCCACCGGGGATCCGACATTCGATGCGCAGCGACGGTCCGTGGCCGACCACCCGAAAGCCAACGGTACGGTTGTCGTAGCTCCACGCGATCCGCGTCGGCGCAAACGTACCTTCCATGTACCGCTTGTAGGAATTCACGTTGGGTGCGAACAGGAGCGAGAGCGCGCTCGCATGCTTCAGCAACCCCCCGACAGCGTGGCGAAATGTGTCAGATGGGTACGCGTGGGTTCCCGCAATGGGCTCGCCCTTCTTGTCGGGGTCGCAAAACACCGCGCCGCCTTCGGGGTCGGTGAAGCTCATGTGGATGTGCAGACTGTTTCCGGCGTGCTCAGAGTGCCACTTCGCCATGAAGGTAATCGCCGCATCGCGACGCGCGGCGATCTCCTTCGCGGCAAGTTTGTAAATCACGTGTCGATCCGCCATTTCGATTGCCGCGCCGTAGCGAAGGTTGATCTCATGCTGGCTCGGGCTCGCTTCGCCTTTGCTGAATTCGACCGGGATCCCGCTCGCGTCGGCACCGCTGCGAATCGCTCCAACGACGTCTTCCGCCATGCCCCCTGAAAGCAGGTGGTAGTCCTCGTTGTACTGTTGGCGAAGATCGAGGTCGGCGTAGTGCTTGTCGCGCGCACTGCGGTACGTCTCGCGGAAGAGAAAGAACTCGAGTTCGCTCCCCATATAGGGAACGAAGCCCTTTGCCGCGGCGCGCTCCACCTGGCGCTTCAAGATACTGCGCGGCGCAACTGCAACAGGTTCATCCCGTTCTTCTTCGAGAGCGTCACAAACCACAATGGCAGTCCGGTCCAGCCAGGCGGCATGACGCAGCGAGTTGTAGTCAGGCAGCCCCCGCATGTCGCCGTAGCCGGTTTCCCAACTCGTGAACGCATAACCCGGGGTCGGGTTCATTTCCATGTCGCAGGCAAGCAAGTAGTCGCAGGCGTGCATGCCGCCTTCGGCGATCTCTTCTAAAAAGAAGCGACCGACGATCCGCTTGCCCATGAGCCGGCCATACAAATCGGGCACAGCCGTGATCACCGTCTCGATTTCACCTTCGTTGATGAGGCGCGTAAGCGTTTCAAGGTCCAGCATGCCGCGGACTTGCATGGTCAAGCTTCCCCTCTGTGCCTATCAATCATCCTCGAAGCGCTCTTCTTCGTTGGCTCGAAACAACGACAGCTGTGGGATCTGTTGTTCGGGATCAATGGGGATCGGGTATTCGTTCGAAAAGCACGCGTCGCAGATACCGCGCTTCAGCTCTGTTTCGGCGGTCTTACGCAGACCTGCGAGTGAAAGGAAGCCAAGGCTGTCCGCACCGATGATGTCGCGAATCTCGTCCACCGAATGGTTGTGTGCGATCAGCTCTTCTCGCGTGGGCGTGTCCATGCCGTAGTGGCAAGGACCGATGGTGGGCGGTGCCGAAATGCGAACGTGCACTTCCCGAGCACCCGCATTGCGCAACATCGCAACAATCTTCACCAGCGTCGTTCCACGAATGATCGAGTCGTCGACCAACACCACTCGCTTCCCTTCGAGCATATTGTGAATGGCGTTGTGCTTGACCTTCACACCAAACATGCGAATCGACTGCGCGGGTTCGATAAACGTTCTTCGCACGTAGTGGTTCCGGATAAGGGCCGTTTCGTATGGAATGCCGGCGGCCTCTGCGTAACCCAACGCAGCCGATGTGCCCGAATCCAAAACAGGGACTACGAGGTCTGCCGGTACAGCATGTTCGTCCGCGAGTGCGCGCCCTAAATCCTTGCGATAGGCGTACACGTTCTTACGGTTGAGGTTTGAATCCGGTCGCGAAAAGTAGATGTATTCGAAAATGCAGAAGTGACTCGGGGCATTCCGGGTAAACGGGCGCATGCTCCGAATTCGCCCGCGGCGAATCACGACGACTTCGCCAGGCTCGATGTCTCTCTCGAACTCGGCGCCGACCAGGTCAAACGCGCAGGTCTCACTGCCCACCACGTATGAATTGCCGAGGCGCCCGAGGCTGAGTGGGCGGAAGCCGCTAGGGTCGCGCGCCGCGATCAGCATTTCGTCGGTCAGCAACACGACGCTGAACGCGCCCTTGACCCGGGAGAGCGCGTCGATGAACCGCTCTTCGAGGGACGCTTCACGGGAACGCGCGAGCAAGTGCAGGATCACTTCGCTGTCCGACGTGGAACTGAAGATCGACCCACGCCCTTCGAGCTCTTGCCGAATCGCAACCGCGTTCACAATGTTGCCGTTGTGCGCGATGGCGACCGGACCGCCGTCTGTATTGACACAGATGGGCTGAGCGTTTCGCAGGCTGCTCGAGCCTGCGGTGGAATAGCGAACGTGGCCAATGGCGTGCCGACCCGGAAGTCTCTTCAGCACCTTGTCGCCGAAGGTGTCTGCAACCAACCCCATGGCGCGATGGGCGGTGTGCTCGCGCCCGTTGCTTGCCACGATTCCACAGCTCTCCTGGCCGCGGTGCTGCAAGGCGTATAGCCCGAGGTAGACGATGTTTGCGGCTTCGTCGTGTCCCGATATCGCAAACACGCCGCATTCGTCGTGAAAATGATCGGCTTCTCGAGCGAGTCGGAGTGCTTCCATTTCTTCGTCGCTCAGGGACTCGAACGTGGCATTTTCACCGGCGGTCTCGGGACGAAGCTCAACCCGGTTCGAGTCGGCGGACGCAGGCGTCGACATCGGGGTGTCGCTCGCAGGGGGACGGGCAGTCACTCAAGCACTCCAATCGTCAAAAGGTTCGCCAAAAATCAGCTTCCTGTGCGTCTATCGATACGGCCTTGAACGGGTTTTGTAACGCTCGGCCAATTCAAAAAAGAGTTGTATCGCCCCACGGGAAGAGCGGGATATGGGTTTGCCTTTCGAATCCGGTACGGAAGAAGGCGGCAGTTTACCCGGCGGTAATACGGGGGTCAACGCGGAACGCGATCGGTTCGACGTTTGTCTGGGTGCACCGCCACCGCCAATATGCAACTGTGACGATCAAGTGAATCAAACGCGCCAGCACGGCTTTGTCGGGCTAAGATCTGCGCTCGTCGAGACACCCCCAGCCCTTTTGAACCTCGACCCGCGGTGAAGCTAATTTCCCGTGATTCACTCGTGACCACACCGTCAAATACAAACCCGCACACAACGCAGCCCAATCGCGCTGCGCAGGAGACCCTCGTGGGAGTCGACATCAAGCTGCTAGAAGAACTTTGCGCAAAAACCCTGGACCACACCGAATTTACCGGCCTGGGCGATCGCCACGTCGGCAAGGTCCGAGATAGCTACGTAAAAGGAGACGAGCGCAACATCGTCGTCACCGACCGCGTCAGCAGCTTTGACGTCGTGATCGGCACGCTGCCCTTGAAGGGCCAGGTGCTGAACCAGGCCGCCGCATTCTGGTTCGACAGAATTACCGGCGCAATCGACCATCATGTGATCGACGTCCCCGACCCGAACGTCACCCGCGTTCGCAACTGCGAATTGCTCCCGGTCGAATTCGTTTACCGCGGCTACCTCACCGGCTCGACTTCCACTTCGATCTGGACCGCATATGACAGTGGCAAGCGAAGCTACTGCGGCCACGAACTCGCCGACGGAATGCAGCGCCACGAAAAGCTTCCCGAACCACTCCTGACCCCGACCACCAAGGCCGACTTCGGTCAGCACGACGAACTCACGTCCCGAGAAGAATTGATCTCCCTCGGCGCGATTTCCGAAGCGCAGTACGACCGCGCGGCCGAGATCGCAAAGAAGTTGTTCACCATTGGAACGGAGTTCGCGGCGAGCCGCGGCCTGATCTTGGTGGATACCAAGTACGAAATGGGGCTGGGGAAGAACGGCGAGATCATCGTCATCGACGAGATCCACACTCCCGACTCTTCGCGATACTGGTACGTGGACGACTACGAAAAGGCGCTGTCCGAGGGCCGCAACCCGGGTGCGATCGACAAGGAATACGTTCGCCAGTGGCTCGGCGAGCAGGGGTATAAGGGCGACGGCCCACCGCCGGCGCTGCCGATCGAAGTGCGCTGCGAAGCGTCGCGTCGATACATCGAGGCCTATGAGCTGATCAGCGGCAAGCCCTTCGAACCCAACCTCGACGAGCCGATCGCCCGAATCAAGCAAAACCTTGGAGCCCGCTGAACTGCGGCAAAGCCAGTCGCTGCAACGTGACGTATTTCGAAGACGATCAGGCTAAATCTTTGCAGCGAATCAGCCACTTGGCCGTTGTTCGGCCGAAGCTCGTTTGCGCGCTTCGCCGACCCACGCGAGCCCGCAAAAGTCCGCGCGACGGGTGGGAGGATGCATTACCGTAACTCGCGTTGATGCACGGCTCGGGTTGTTGTGAGCCATGGGCCTAAGCTGTTGCGGCGGTTTCAAACCTGCCCAGATTTAAGATTTCAGTCAGGAGAATAAAGATGATGCTGTCGAAGCCTTTGGTCACAACGATCCGTAGCGCCCAGGCGACCGTGATCGCTCTCGCCTTGGTCGTTGCCACGGGTCACCCAACCGCAGCCGCCGACGTTGACCCCGCGGTAAAAGAGCTTCAGCAAGCCGTTCTCGACCTGAAACAAAAAGTCGAGCAGCAAGACGTAGAACTAGAACGGCAAGCATTCCGACTCCAATCCGCCGAAGAAGCCCGAGTCATTGCCGAAGCAAACGCCGCAGCGCGATCGGAAGACGCGACAGCGGGAAGTGGTCTTTCGGGTTTCCTCGAAGCCATCGAAATCGATTCGTGGATCAACGTCAATTACGCGTACAACTCGCGGGGCAACGGGAACAACCATCAAATCGGCCAGAACAGCAACACCGCTTTTCACCAAGACAGCAACACCGTGCAGGTTGACCAGATCTGGTTTCAGTTCGACAAGCCCGTGAACAATGAAAGTCGCGCCGGCTTTCACACCGACATCGCCTTCGGCGAAACCGCGCGCAGCGACATCGGCTTCGGGGGCAACGACGCAGTCACGGTTTACACCGCGTATGTGAGCTACCTGGCCCCGCTTGGCTACAGCGGCATTCAGTTCGACGCCGGTGAGGTCTGGACGTTGCTCGGCGCAGAAGCGATCCCCGTTGGCGACAACTGGAACATCACCCGCGGCCTCGTTTGGAACTTGCAGCCGACGAGCCATACCGGGGTCATCGCCTCAACGCTAATCGGTCCGGTCAGCCTTTCTGCGGGTTTTGTGAATGCTGTGCTCAGCGACACCGCGATCGACTCGGATCGCAACAAGGCGCTAACCGGTCGCATCGCATACGAGGCAGAAGCCTGGAGCATTGCCGGAGCCATGATCTGGGGGAGCCAACAAGGTGAGCTCACAGATTCGACCACGCCGATCGATCCCGCAGAACCCGGCGGCCCGTTCTTCCCCGAGAACAAAGACCGCAACGAATTTGATCTCGCAATTTTCGATTTATTGATCAAAGGCGATCCGACGCCTGAGCTGAGTGTCTATTTCAACTTTGACTACGTCTGGGCCCATCCGGACCACGGCGTTCCAAACAGAAACACCTACGGCGCGTCCGTGGCCGCTCGCTTCGCCGTGAGCGAAGTCACGGGACTGGCAGCGCGCTTCGACGTTGTCGTGGTGGATCCGAGCAATTCTGGCTCTGAAGACGAGTACGCGATCACCACGACGATCGATCGCCAGCTTACCGACGAGCTCACGCTGCGCGGTGAAATGCGCTTCGACTGGGGCATCGACGGCAAGTACAAGAAAGCCGGCACGCCCTACTCTGCCGATCGCGGATCGAATCACCAGAACCTGTTCTTAATTGAGGCCATTTACTCGTTCTAGGTTGTTGGCGTCGTTGGCTTCGCAGAGCTTCCGGTATTTGTATCGATGACGGAACCGCTCCGTGGTTCTGCTCGCTGCATCGAATTTTTGACAGGCATTCAGATCCCGGGCTTTTCCGATCGGTGAAGTCAGCGCAGAAGGTCATGCACGCTGATTTAGTATTGGATGATCGGCGCCTTATGGAGCCAGGTGTCATCGCCGAGCATACCCACCATCGCGTGCGCGCAATCGGCAAAGTGGATCACCGACATTCCGCTGAACTTGTTGAAGCCCAGCCGGTACTCGCCCTTCATTGCGCCCGTGCGCATTTGCAAAGGCCGAACGCCGATCCAGTTCAGGTCGAGGTTCTCGTGCAGAAACTCGAGCTGATGCGTCTTGTCGCGCTGCCGAAGTCCCAGGAACGTGTTCGCGAAGAACTCAACGAACTTCGCGCCGAACGTCACTTGATCTTCTTTGAGTAGATTGCTGCCACCCCCGCACCAGATGAACTTGCCGACATCGTACTCGCGCATGGACGAGAAGATGTTCTTGGTCACGTCGGCACAGAGATCTTCGGGCGAATGTTTGTCGACACCAATTGCGAACAGAATCGCGTCGGCACCATTCGAGAGCGCCGTCGCAACACTTGCAGGATCGAGCCCGTCGCCTTCGATGCAAGTCACGTGATTGCGCACACTTTCGGAAAGCTTCGCCGCGCTGCGCACCAACACCGTAATTTCATGGCCGGCTTCGAGGCTCTGCTTCAAGCACTCGGCACCGAGCGCACCCGTGGCACCAAAGATCGTGACCTTCATCTGTTCGGTTCCCGTCTCGTTGTGGTTGCAGTTACCGCACCAACAATAAAAAACACGCCGGCTACGAATGGTCGACTCATTTCGAGGGATCCCTCTGTGCACGAAGTCTGCTTACGACGCGAGGTGCTGAATTTCCTCAATCACTTCGGACTTCTCGCATTCACTTACAAGAGGTCGTATGCCTCGCGCAACTCAGCGAGGGGCTGCTCCCAATGTTCTTCCCAGTGCACGGCGAGCAGGGGCTTCGCCTTGCGACCCAGCGCCCAGCCCTCCGTAATCGCATCCATGATGAACGGCAGCAATTGGGGGCGGTACAACAATATTTGTAGCGGGCGGCTCGCGATAATCATTGCGGGATAAGGCGCAGGAACTTGGGCCACGGTAAAGCTCACGACACGAACCTCACCAAGCGGCGTCGTGTCATACCCGGTGAGCACATGAAACAAGTCGTGAAGCTGAAAGCCCCGCTCAGCCAGATGACCCACGTCATCACCGCGTTTGTGATGTGCTTCGATGAACGCCGACTCGCGAAGCAGGTTGACATCAAGCTCGTTCAAAGTGAGGTAGCGCTCGAATTCCTTACCCAGTGTGCCGTCGGGTAGGCCAGCCAGATACGCAAGGTCGGGTGCCGGACTCAGGTAGCGATCCTTCAACATCTCTTCCGCGCCCGGACTCGCGAGCGCCATGTCGTCGAACGCTTTGAGCGCGTCTTCGTCTCCCACGCGCATAAACGTATGAGCGAGGGGCACCGACGCGCGCGGGTCCCAACTTGCAAGCGACTCAAGGAGTCCCGAGATGAGTTCCGGGTCGAGCTCAGGGGATGTGGGGTGCGACACGTTCAAACCTCTCTATGCATGCCTGAATGAAATATACTGCAGCTCGCCCTTCTGTTAGCGCGGGATGAGACATTCAAATCTCTCCGATGCAATGAGGGCCGTAAGTCTGCGAAGCTGAAGTCTCACAATCGCACCAAGTCGGTTCGTCACCCGATTTTGAATTCAACCCATGCCAGCAGCATGTAGTACATCATCGGGATGCCGAGCAGCGGTGAGTCGATGCGGTCGAGCACCCCGCCCATACCCGGCAGTAGGTCTCCGGTGTCTTTGACTTTTGCATCGCGCTTCAGGAGCGATTCAACGAGATCGCCAACGATCCCAACAACCGCGAGGACCGGCGCGAATCCTATCGCGAGCGCCCATGGAAAAGCGGCCGAGTAAGACGGCAGCGCGTAGTCGTACAAGCCCTTGACCGCGGCGCCAACGAAAATGCTGAGCAACAAGCCACCAATCGCACCTTCAACGCTCTTGTTCGGGCTGATGCGCGGCGCCAGTTTTCGCTTGCCGTAGGCGCGCCCCGCAAAGTATGCGCCGGCGTCGCAGGCGACGAGTACCGCGAGGGTATACGTCATAAAGAAGGCACCGGTCTCAGGCACGATCTTCAGCCATTCGACATCAAACTCGTCATAGCGCGTAATAAGAGAGTCGTAGAAGAAGCGCAGCACAATCGCGTGCGAAAGAAGCCATGCGACGTAGAAGACGCCGAAGTATGTGCCCGAAATGCTCGCGAGCGACTCGGTCAGATCTTTCTTGCCAAGCTGGGCAATCATGAAGACCAGCAAAGACGCCGTCATGAGCAAGGTCGTGTGGTATTCGGTGCCGAAGTATGCGATCAGCGAAACCGCGAGCCCAAAGCAGAGCCCCAACCCAACGAGCGGCTGCGCGCCCTTGTCCTCAATCAGCCCGTAGAACTCACGCAGGGCGATCAAGATAAACGCGATCACAACGCCGAGGTATATGCGGCCGCCGATGTGGATCACGTACAGCACGGTCGGGATCAAGATCGCCGACGAAACCAAGCGAAGCACCAATTCGCTGGACTTGGACTTCTTCGATTCGGGTAGTGGCGTTGCGGGCTGTGGGGGTGCGGGTTCTGAAGCGGCGGATGCAGGCTGCGTGTCTGTTGTGTTACTCGGTTCGCCGCCGTTCTCTTCACTCATGCTTGCTCCCTGCCCTATTCCCGCCCGGTATGACCAAAGCCGCCTTCGCCGCGTTCAGTTTCGTCCAGGTCTTCGACCTCGCAGAACTCGCTCGTCACAACCGGTGCGATCACGAGTTGGGCGATGCGGTCTCCACGTTTGATCACGAAGGGCTCGGTCCCTGCATTGAGCAGAATGACCTTCACTTCTCCGCGATAGTCCGCGTCAATGGTACCCGGAGAATTCGGAACCACGATGCCGTTTCGCAGGGCAAGACCACTTCGCGGTCGAACCTGTCCCTCAAAACCCGCCGGAATGGCAAGCATGAAGCCGGTGGGCACGATGTCTCGCCCGCCCGGTGCGATTGTGATTTCGCCCTCGATCGCGGCTGCCAGGTCAACGCCGGCGGAACCGGGCGTGGCCAAACTCGGCAGCGCTAGTCCTTCGGCATGTGGCAACCGCTTCAAACGAACACGAGCCGCCGGCGCTTGCGCACCGACGGCTCGATTATCGTTCGACTCGCGAGAGTCGCTCACAATCTGACCTTTGGAAGTGCGCGTACCTTCCTCAGTCATACGTGTTTATTCCTCGCGTGCTGCCAGGTCGGCCAGCGCTTCCTTGCGCGAAAGCCGGATGCGACCAGCGGGGTCGATGTCGATGCACTTGGCGAGCACCTCGTCTCCCTCGTTGAGCACGTCCGTCACATTGTCGACGCGACCCGCGGCGAGATGGCTGATGTGAATCAAGCCGTCCGTGCCGGGGAAAATTTCGGCAAAGGCGCCGAAGTCTGCAATGCGCTTCACCTTGGCGAGATAGACCCGACCGATTTCTGCTTCCTGGGTGAGTTCTTCCACCATCGAAAGCGCAACCTTGACGGCATCAGCGTTCGGTCCAAAGACCGAGCAGCGTCCGCTGTCGTCGACGTCGATCTTCGCACCCGTCGTTTCCTGAATGGCGCGGATCACCTTGCCGCCAGGCCCGATGATGTCGCGAATGCGGTCGGGCTTCACGAACAAGACCTCAAGACGCGGTGCAAAGTCATGCAGCTCGGCACGGGGCTTCAAGCCATGAAGCTCGGCTTCGGTGTCCTTGTTCATGCAGTCCAGGATGTGCAATCGGCCTTCACGTGCCTGAGCGAGTGCCTTCTCCAGGATGTCCCAATTGATCTCTTTGACCTTGATGTCCATCTGCAAGGCCGTGATGCCTTCGTTCGAACCGGCAACCTTGAAGTCCATGTCGCCGAGATGATCCTCGTCGCCAAGGATGTCCGACAACACCACGGTGCGTGAGCCGTCCGTGATCAAGCCCATCGCGATACCCGCGACCGGTGACTTCAGCGGAACGCCTGCATCGAGGAGCGAAAGCGTCGAACCGCAGACTGCCGCCATCGAAGACGAACCGTTGGACTCGAGGGTCTCACTGACCACACGAATCGTGTACGGGAAGTCTTCGTGCTCGGGGAGCACCGGCGTAATTGCCCGTTCGGCCAACGTGCCGTGTCCAACTTCGCGACGTCCAGGGCCGCGCAACGGTCGCGCTTCGCCCACGGAGAATGCCGGGAAGTTGTAGTGCAGCATAAAGGTCTTCTTGAAGCGGCCACCCATGCCGTCGATCGTCTGCTCGTCGAAGCCGCTGCCCAACGTGGTGGTCACCATCGCCTGGGTTTCACCGCGAGTAAACAGCGAGACACCGTGGGGTCGCGGAACGACGCGAACATCGGCAGCAATCTGTCGGATGTCGCTCGGGCCACGGCCGTCGATGCGTTCGTTGCTCGCCATCACGCGCTCGCGCACGATCTCGGCACCGAGATCGTGAAGGATGTCCTTCGCGTTCCGGGTCAGGCTCTTCAAACCATTGGCGCGACTTTCGTAGTCTCCAAGAGACTTAATCTCGACCGGCGCCTTGGTGTATTCTTCGACGTATTCCTTGACGATCTCTTTCTCGATCACCTTCACGCCCTTGGCTCGCGCGAACTTCTCTTTGATCTGATACGCCTCAGAAAGTCGCGCTTCGGCCTTGCCTCGAATGTCGGCCCACAACTCCGTTAGGTCTTCGGCAGCTGCGGGAACGATCTTCTGAACGCCAACCTGCGCTTTGAGGTCCTCGATGGTGTCGATGATCGGAAGCAACGCTTCGTGACCAAACTTGAGGGCCGCAAGCACTTCGGCTTCCGGCACCTGCTTGGCGCCACCTTCAACCATCACGATCGAGCCGCGATGACCGGCGACAATGAATTCGATGTCGCTGTCGGGCAGTTGCTCGGGCGTGGGGTTGATGATCAGCTCGCCATCGATGCGCGCAACGCGCACGGCAGCGATTGGATTGTTGAACGGGATCTCAGAAATGCTGAGTGCCGCCGATGCGCCAATAAAGGCGAGGATGTCGACGGGGCATTCCGGGTCCGCGGACAACACGGTGGCGGTCACCATCGTGTCGTCGTTGTAGCCGTCTTCAAAGAGCGGGCGAATCGCGCGGTCGATGAAGCGAGAGTTCAAGACTTCGCGATCGCTCAAGCGACCTTCGCGCTTGAAGAAGCCGCCGGGAATCTTCCCTGCTGCAGCGAACTTCTCCACGACATCAACAGTAAGTGGGAAGAAGTCGATGCCAGCGCGAGGCTTCGAGTGAACAGTGGTGACGAGCACCACGGTGTCGCCCTGGGTCACGAGGACTGCACCGGCCGCTTGCTTTGCAATACGTCCGGTTTCGATTGTAAGAGGGCGCCCACCGAGTTCGATGGTCACCGTGGTTTCTTTAAACCAACTAGGCATTGATATGGATCTCCTCGCGGACACAAATTGGGTGTCCGCATTGGTGTGGGCACTTTTAGTGCTGGGAGGAGAGCTCGTATCGAATGCGGGATCAGCTATACGCGAATGCGCTTTTGAAAGAACGTGGACAGTTTCATTGCAACCGTCGGAACACGTTCGGATATAGCCGACTCCACACCCAACACGGCAGACCCCCCCACGGCGCCCACTGATGGTCTTGCTAGATGCTCCCAACCTTGGGAGCAAAGGTGCGCCGTTTTTTACGACGCTACGCCTACAACGCTTCTTCTATTGTTCATATTGAGTAGACGTAAACTACGGGTATTGCGGTCTTACTGACCTACTTGACCTGCTTGGCCTTCCCTAACTGATCTTGCGACGATGATCTTGCAACGACGCGAATAAGCAGCGCAATCTACTTGCGTAGCCCAAGCTTTCCGATCAACGCCACATAGCGCTCGGCGTCGTCCTTCTTGAGATAATCGAGAAGCCGACGTCGCTGGTTTACGAGCCGAATCAGACCACGGCGCGAATGATGATCCTTACTGTGGTCCTTAAAGTGGTCCGAAAGCTCGTTAATCCGTCGCGTCAAAAGTGCGACTTGGACTTCGGACGAGCCGCTGTCGCCTTCCTTGCGCTGGTACTGTGAAATTGTTTCTTGCTTTGCTTCAGCGGAAATCAACGGGTACTTCCTTTCAAGTCGTTGCCATCGTTGCTGTTGTGCGCGCGACAGGCTTTCGACAATTCAAAATTTTGTAGTAGATGCAGGTAAAAACTGACGTTCAAACTAGCTTCGGTTTGCAAAAATTCTTGGTTGGTGCCCAGATCTTCGTGAGCATCGGCACCGATAAAGTCGCTTCTTCGCACACCATGCTTCGCAAGTGAACCCGGCATCGAGCCCGAGTTCTTGGTTGGGTCTGTTTGGAAGATCAGTGTGAAAGCGAATTCGACCGTCGGGCGCCGGGGGAGGCGCTCGAGTGGCGCAGAGTTTGACGCAGCCCTCAAGGCGCCGCAACTGCTTGGTGGCAAAGCATTTCTCAACCGATCTCCGCGCCGAAAACCTTCAGCGGCCAGAGCCTGCGATCAGGGCGAAATTCGAGCAGTCCAACGAGCTCTCCACTGAGATCGACCGCCACCACGCGTTCCCCTGGGGCAACCCTAAGCCGCGCACCCGGCGAAATGTCACCGCCGTGCCTCACACGGCGGGCGCCCTCATCCGCGAGTTCCAAAACGGGCAGTCCCATTGCATCTGCCGGAGAAATCACCCGTTTTTCGACCACCTGATCTTTGGCTTCCGCCGTAAGCGTCTCGAAGGAGGTCGCCTGGGTGACGTCGAATGGCCCACTCGTCAGCCGACGAAGACTTTCGAGATGAGCGCCGCATCCAAGTATTTCGCCAATGTCAGCTGCGAGAACTCGAACGTAAGTCCCGGCCGAACAGTCGACGCGAATCTCGGCCAGCCCCTCCTCGAAAGCGGTGAGATCGAGGCGCGAGACTGTCACGGTTTTGGGGGTTCGCTCAATTTCTTCGCCGCGGCGCGCGAGCCGGTGAAGCGGCACCCCATTTTTCTTCACAGCACTGTACATCGGGGGTACTTGCTGAATTTCACCGCGGAAGTTCTCGAGCACCGCTTCGACCTGATCGCGAGTCGGGAGCGCGCCATCAAAGCGCGCAGTTTCCTTCCCCTGCGCGTCGAGGGTGTCCGTCTCGACGCCAAAGCGTACGCCACCGACGTAGCTCTTCGTGTCTTTGGTGACGAACGAGATCAGCTTGGTCGCGTCACGGATAGCGAGGGGCAGCACGCCGGTCGCCTGGGGGTCGAGGGTGCCCATGTGGCCGACTCGCCGGGTGCCAAGCCACTTGCGCGCGGCATCCACCACGTCGTGACTCGTTTGACCGGGAGGCTTGTCGACGATCAAAAAACCCGCGGGCCCGGGTTTTTCTGAAGCCGCCCTTCTACTGTTTCGTCTCTTCGCCATCGCTTTTGACTTCCTGCAAGAGTTCATTCGTCTCCCCGGCTAAACGCTGGGAAGGGTCATATTTGAATCGGAGCGCCGGGCTTCGGCGCAGTGTTTTTAGAGACTTTGCGACGCGCTTGCGAATGAAGCCGGCCGCAGATTCGAGGCCATCTTCGATCGTGTCAAGCTGGTCAGAGTCCGGTTCACCGTCTTTACTGAACAAGCTCCAGAGCACGATTGCGTTGCTCAGGTCTGGTGCCGTGTCGACGCGCATGATCGTCACCATGTTCACGCGCGTGTCCGCGACTTCCTCCCGCAGGACTCGGGCGATCTCTTCGCGTAGTTGGTACGAGATTCGGTCTGTGCGCTGGGACACCGGTTAGTCCTCGTCCACGGGGTTGTCGTCGTTGCGGTCATCGTTGCAGGCGTCCCAATCTGAGTCAGTCGCCGACCCTTCGTGGGGAAGGTCCATAAGTTCAAGGTCCGAGTTCAAGACTTCTGCAGTGTGGATGTTCTCTACGAATCGAATCGCCCGTTCCAAGACTTTTTTGACCTGAAGCGCTTCGGAACCGGCGGCAGTCATGCCGAGAACCGCTCGCTGCCACGTCCCTTGGCCGCCGACTTCGGAGACCGAGATATTGAATTCATTGCGCAGCCGTTGCTGAATCGAACGAACCACACCGCGCTTCTGTTTGAGAGATTGCGAAGCATGCACGTGGATTTCAACAAGCGCTGCACCGACGACCATGCAAAGACCTCCAACTGGCTGCAAACCTCGGCATTTACCGCGGCAAGCAACAAGTGTTAGAGAGTTGCCGGTTCCTCCTCGAGTTCAAAGGCTTCAATGACGTCGCCAACCTTGACGTCGTTGAAGCCGCCGATCCCGATACCGCACTCGTAGTCGTTGCCGACTTCAGCTGTGTCGTCCTTGAAGCGTCGCAGCGAAGCGATGTTGCCTTCGAAAATCTGCACGCCATCCCGAATCAAGCGGCACTGCGCGTTTCGCTTGATTCGACCATCGTTCACATACGAACCTGCAATCGTACCCAGCTTTGGAATGACGAAGGTTTCGCGCACTTCGGCGCGACCGAGTCGAATTTCGTTGACCGTCGGCGGAAGCAAGCCCGCCATCGAGCTACGAATGTCGTCGATCAAGTTCATAATGATCGTGTAGCCGCGGATCTCAATACCGTGTGCATCCGAAGCGCGAATCGCCGCGTTGTCTGGACGTACGTTGAAGCCGATCACAATGCCACCACTCGCCGAAGCGAGCATTACGTCGTTTTCGTTCACGCCGCCGACGCCTGCAGAAAGGACGATGAGTTTCACCGCGTCGGTTGCGAGGTCTTCGATTGCCTGGCGCACTGCTTCCATCGTGCCTGCGACGTCCGCCTTGAGGACAACCTTCAGCTCCTTCGCCTCGGTGACGTCGGCTTGGGCGTAGAATTCTTCGAGGCTCAAACGCGGTCGCGACGCTTTCGGAGCGCTGCGCAGCTGATCGAGGCGATGCTGAATGACGCTCTTGGCCGCACGCTCGTTCTTTACAACGTCGAGCACGGAACCGAGTTCGGGGACAGCGGAAAGGCCGAGGATACGAACCGGCGCCGAGGGCCCAGCTACATCAACGCGCTTGCCATCGTGGTCTTCCATCAAACGAACGCGACCCCATTCGGTGCCAACAACCACGGTCTCCCCACGGCTGAGCGTGCCGCTTTGGATCAAGACCGTCGCCAGTGGACCGCGCCCCTTGTCGATAAGCGACTCGAGCACGACACCCTTTGCGGGGAGTGCCGGGTCCGCGCGCAGTTCCATGAGCTCGGCCTGCAGCGCAATCATCTCGAGCAGCTGCTCCAAACCTTCGCCGGTAGCCGCGGACACGTTCACGCAGATCACGTCGCCACCGAATTCTTCGGAGACCACGTTGTGTTCCATCAAGCGCTGACGCGCGATCTTCGGATCGGCGTCGGGCAGGTCGCACTTGTTGATCGCAACCACCATCGGCACTTCGGCCGCGCGGCAATGTTCAATCGCTTCGACCGTCTGCGGCATTACGCCGTCGTTCGCCGCGACAACAAGGATGACCATGTCCGTCACCTGACTTCCGCGAGCACGCATCTGTGTAAACACAGCATGGCCAGGCGTATCGATGAACGTCAGCGCACCGCGCGACGTTTCGACACTATAAGCACCAATATGCTGGGTGATCCCGCCGGCCTCGCCGTCGACAACCTTGGATTTGCGAATGGCGTCAAGGATCGAGGTCTTCCCATGATCGACATGGCCCATCACGGTGATCACCGGCGGACGCACTTCGCCAGCGGATTCTTTCTCTGCCGCATCTTCGATGACGGTGATGAACTTTGCTTCTTTGAAGCCCGTATCAAGGACTTCAAACTTAAACTCGTCGGCAATCTTCTGACACGTCTCGACATCGATCCGGTGGTTCACCGAAACCATGATGCCGAGGGCCATCAACTTGCCCTGAATCAGCGGAGCTTTGACGCCGGCCTGCTTGGCAAGTTCGGCGATCCCGATTTCACCGGGCACCCGAACAATCCGCGACTGGTCCGCGGCGGCCACTGGGCTAACCGGGCGATTGAGAGCGTCGCGACGCTTGCGACGCGGGTTAACGACACCTCCGCCCACACCAGACGCTCGTCGGGGGGCGCCACCGCTTCGGCTCGTAATCTGTCGCCCAAATTGTTCTTGCTCGCGAAGATTGACGATTTCGCGCACACGCTTGCGTTGTTTGCCCTTGCCCGTACCGGCGGGACCGGCAGGCTGCTGAGCCCCCCCACGTCCTGCGTCTTTCTTTTCTCCGGCAGCACCCCCTCCATCTTGCGCTGACTTCGCAGTCGGCGCACTTGAAGATGCAGTTGAAGGTGCATTGGCCGGTGCGGCAGCAGCCACAGGTTCTGCGACAGGCTCCGCCGATGCGGGCGGTCCGTCGGCGGGTCCATCCCTTTCGGGTTCGGCTACCGGCGCGGACGTTTCCGCAACCACGACGGGCTCGGGTTCGGGGTCGGGTTCGACACGGCGACGGCGGCGAATGACGGCGGCGCCGCCTTTGCGAACGACTCGTTTCTCGTCGACTTTTTTGCCGGACGATTTTTTCGTTTCACCGAGCTTTTCGCGAATCATCACAATCTGCTCTTCTTCGAGTGCAGACGTCGGCCCGCGAAGTTCGATGCCGAAGGCCTTCACCTTCTCGACGAACTCAGTCTTTTCGATCCCTAGCTCTTCAGCGAGCTTATACGCTCTGATCTTCGCCATTCAGTATCTGTTGCCCGTTCCAAGTAGCCGCGGCGAGCCATCGCGCGCCGGCGGTGTTCAACATAATGACTTACGCCACTGCCTTCGTTAGGCCGAGGGACTTTCTGTTTCCAGCGCGGCGTCGCCTTCGTCGGCTGCGTCGGCTGCTGCTTCTGTTCCTTCGGCTTCAGCTTCGGCTGGAGCACCTCCCGCCGCAACGCGTGCGGCTTCTTCGCGTTCCGCTTCGTCGGCTGCCGCCGCGTCGATACGTGCTTGTTCTTCTTCTGAGTCTCGGCGCAAAATCAATTCGGCCGCACGCTGCTTGATCGAAGCTGAGCTGACTTCGTCGATCCCCGGGAACTGAAGCAACAGCTCATCGGAGCATCCCGAAAGGTCTTCGAGAGACGTCACGCCCTGCTGCAAGAGCAGTTCTGCTTCTGGATCGCCCAAACCGTCGACGACCGACACCGCTTCCGAAAGCCAGAGCGCGATCTCGCGCATCTTCGTTTCGCTCTTGATGTCGATGCGCCAGTTTGTGAGCTGCACCGCGAGGCGAACGTTTTGGCCGCGGCGACCGATCGCGAGTGACAGCTGATCGTCGGGGACGATGACGTCCATCGACTGCGTTTCTTCGTCAATGATGACCTTGGAGACCTGAGCCGGCGACAATGCACTGCACACGTAGCGGGCCGGGTCGGCACTCCACGGAACAATGTCGATGCGCTCACCGCGCAACTCCTGGACCACGGCCTGAACGCGACTGCCCTTCATCCCGACACATGCGCCGACGGGATCGACGTCGCTGTCTCGAGAGGAGACTGCGATCTTCGAACGGCCACCCGGTTCGCGGGCTGCCGACTCGATCGTCACGATGCGTTCGTAGATCTCGGGAACTTCCTGTTCGAACAGCTTCGTAAGCATCTCGAGACAAGCGCGAGAAAGGACGATCTGCGGACCCTTCGTCTCCTTGGTTACCGCCGACACATAGGCACGAACGCGATCACCCGGGCGATAGTTTTCGCGGGGCACCTGTTCCTTGGGCGGAAGCACGGCTTCAGCGCGTCCCAAGTCAATGACGAGCGAACCCTTTTCGAAGCGGCGCACGATGCCGTTGACGATCTCGCCTTTGCGGTCGGAGTATTCGTCGAAGGTATTGTCTCGCTCGGCGTCGCGGATCCGCTGGATGATCACTTGCTTCGCGGTTTGCGCGAGGATGCGACCAAAGCTCTTGGTATCGAGCTTTACGCCGATTTCGTCTCCAACTTCTGCGTCGGGGTCGAAGTCAGCGCGCGCGGGGGCAACAAGGATCTGCCTGGTGGAGTCTGTGATCTCTTCGACCACCTCGCGAAATTCGAAGATCTCGATTTCGCCGAGTTCGTCGTTGTAACGAGCTTCAATCTCTCGATCGGCACCGTGACGCTTATGCGCCGCCTGGACCATCGCCTCTTCGAGGGCTGCGATGATCTCGTTCGTATCGATGCCTTTGTCTTTGGCGATCTGATCGATCTCTCTTTTTAGGTTGCCACTGCCACCGAGCATCATTTTGACTCCACTCAATCACTTTGAAGCCTCGCCGGTTCGTTCACCGGCGAAGTCTTCGCGACTGAATTGATAAATCGAGTTTGCCTTTTCCACTTCCGCGAAAGGTATCCGCACTTCCGCGTTGTCTACTTCAAGAAGTGCTGTGCCATTTTCGAAGCTTTTGAGCGTTCCTTTGAATCGTTTTCGTGATTCGATCGGCCTCTTGGTTTGAAGTTTGACCTCCGAACCCATCGCCGCGATAAAATCTTTTTCCCTTGCCAGTATTCGGTCTAACCCTGGTGATGTGACTTCGAGTCGATAACGACCACTCATGAAATTCGCTGCATCCAGCTGGACGTCAACTTCTCGTGATACGGATTCAATACTTCCCATGGGCACTCGCCCGTCTCCGTTCACATGGTCGATCACGATCCGAACCAGTCCTTCTGATCCACTGCCTTCCTTACCTTTATTCGCACTTCTATTCGCACTTCCATTTAGAACGACGTCGACGAGCTCACAATCACATTCGTCAACAATGGGTTCGATGAGCATCTTCAGGTCTTCTGGAATGTCGTGGTACACAGAAAACCTCCGCTCCTTCTACTCGCCTGACCCGTGTGCTTCCTTACTTCCTTTAATCTTTCGCCAACTTACCTGACCCGGCGCTCCCAATCTGGAGTTTGCCGAGCGATCTGGAAACCAAACTGCGTGCATAAAAAAAAGCGGACGCGCGTCCACTTTCACGGCCTTGCTCGACACTCCACTTGCTTGGATCACTTTCATACAATCCGAGGTAGAAATGCGTTGACCGAAAACGCTAAAAACGCCCCGATCTCTCACCTAGAACCTTTGTAAGCGCGCCGACGCTAATTGAAAGTCGCTCCGATAGCAACTCGGGGGGGAATCGAATCACCCGGTTTCGAGCGCACCGGTGAGATCAGCGGTTCGAGAAAATCCCGCGTCTCGGGCATACGCCGCGATGCCGTCCGCAATTTCTACAGCGGCCATGGGATTGCTGTAATTCGCTGTCCCGACCTGGACTGCGGTTGCCCCGCACAGCAAGAACTTCACCGCGTCGTCAGACTCGGTGATCCCGCCGATGCCGCAAATCGGAATCTTCACGGCCTGAGATGCCTGCCAGACCATTCTCAAAGCAATCGGCAAAATCGCGGGGCCGGAGAAACCTCCGAGAATATTTTTCAACACCGGGCGTCGGGTTCGAACATCAACGTCCATCGCTTGAACGGCATTAATGAGACTGATCCCGTCGGCCCCCTCGGCTTCACATACCTTCGCCATTTCCGCGATGCTGGTCACGTTTGGAGACAGCTTGACGAGAACCGGGGCGTCGGTCGCCGCGCGTACGCAGCGGACTAATTCGGCAAGAACGACGGGGTTTTGCCCGAACTCGATCCCCCCGCTCTTCACGTGGGGACATGACGCATTGACCTCGAGGCCGGCAATTTTGGGTACGCCGGTGAGTCGCTTGGCCACCTCGCCATAGTCGGAGATTTCTGTTCCGAACAGGCTCGCGATCACCGGGACGCCTTCCGGAATCTCGGGCAATTTAGTTTCGATGAATGCGTCGACGCCGACGTTTTCGAGGCTGATTGCGTTGAGCATCCCCGCGCGAACCTCACCGATGCGCGGAGGCGGGTTTCCGAAGCGCGGTTGCAACGTCAGGCTTTTTGCGACGAAACCCCCGATTCGCCGCAAGTCCATAAAGGCTTTAAATTCGGTGCCATAGCCGAACGTCCCGGATGCGGTGAGCACGGGATTCCGCAGCTCGATTCCGGCGAGGTTGGTCGTGGTATCGACGCTGTCCGAAGAAGTCGCCTTCATGGAATGCCCGCCCATTCGAGATCGCGCGAGTCGTAGACCGGCCCTTGGTTACAGACCAGCGTATAGCCGCCTTCGGCCATCGGGACGGCGCATCCAAGGCACACGCCGAAGCCGCAAGCCATGCGGTTTTCGAGCGCGACGTCGCAGCGCGTGCCGCTTGCCTTCGCGAGTTCGCTACAAGCGCGCATCATTGGCGTCGGCCCGCAAGCATAGACTCGGGTTTGGGAGCCGGTGTCTGGCGTGGCTTCGAGCATCGGTTTCAGGACGTCGGTAACGAGTCCTCGGCTTCCCGAGCTACCGTCCTCGGTCGCGATCTTCAGTTCGACCCCAAGTTTTTCAAAATCGCTTGGGGCCATCAGGAGTTCTGCGCGGCGCGCTCCCAAGATGACAGTCACGGGCCCCGCAGCCAGAGCGGCGCTCGCGAGTCCATACAAAGAGGCGGTTCCGGTCCCGCCTCCGACCAGAATTGAATGCGTTCCCTTTTCGGGGATCTCGAATCCACGGCCTAGGGGACCCACTATGCGAACGTGGTCCCCAACTCTTGCGGCCGCCAAAAGCTGGGTACCTCGGCCTTCAACCTTATAGAGAACCACAACTTTTTGGCTCCCGGTCGAACCGCTGCTGGCAAAGATTGCCATCGGCCGCGGCAGGAGCGGGTCGTAGTGAACCGCGGCGGTTTCTGGCCCAGGCGAGAGCATGACGAACTGCCCTGCGCCCCATTCGGGCCAATCGTCCACTTCGAGAACAATTCGGTAGTTCGTCCCGCCTTCGCATTGGTTTTCGCCGACCCGAGCCAGAGTGCGAATGGGTTGGGATCGAATCGGTTCGCTCCCATTACGCTCTTCGCTTGCCAATGGTCGGCTCCTGAGGGACGTGTGTATTTACACACATCTTTGGTTGGAATTTGTCTGGCGCAACGTTCGAATCGTGGAGCTTCGGCGCCGAGGTTTAACACGTTGGCGTGGGGTCCGGAAGCCGCTTTGACCCTCAACTGGACAAATCGAACGAAGAACATTTCATAGTTCGCAGGGTATTCACCCCTATTGCTAGTTCCGATCTAACTACCTGAATTAGCTGACCAATGCTTCGGGCGGCGCCTCACTTCGCAGTCAAGAAGCTGCGTCTCTACGTCGATACTGCTTACGGACAACCCGGAATTCTATCCGTGGGAGGGGTGTGTGAGCGCAAGAGTTGACCAACAGCAACAGGCTTTTCAGGCAGACTCGTCAAACGCTCAGGCGTTTGCCGCTCTTGAAGAGCATTTTTTCATGGCGGGCAATTGGCAAAAGTTAGTCGCGCTCTACGAGCACCGGCTTACCGCGCCAGCATTGTCGACGGATCACGCCAGCATGATTCCCATCTTGTTCAGGCTTGCCCAAATCGTTGAAGAGCGTTGCCTCGACCATGACCGCGCCATCGAAATCTACTGGAAGGTCGCCAAGCTCGATCCACGCAACCGACCTGCCCTGCGACAACTCCGCACGATCTATTCGACGCGTGAGCAGTGGGACCTCGTTCTCCGGACCTCCGAGATGGAAGGCCAACTTGAAATGGAGCCCCATGAGCGCGCCAGCTTCTTGGCGGATCTCGGAAACATTTGGAGCGGCAAACTCAACGATCCGACCGAAGCCCTCGCACAATACCAAGCTGCACTCGACATCGCACCCGAACACAGCGTGGCGCTAACGGGTCTCGCTCGCATTCACGAAGGGCTCGGTCATCACCAAGAAGCGGCAGCGGCATGGGAACGTCTTTCGAACCGACTGCGAGGCCCCGATCGCGCACCGGTTCTGGTTTCACTTGGGACAGTGCTTGCAAAGCACCTCGATCAAGCGGACCGCGCGATCGAGTGTTTTCGTCTCGCACTCATCGACGACGCTCGCTGCGCAAAAGCAGCTAACGCATTATTCACAACCGCCACGCAGCGCAAAGACTGGGCGGTCGTCGCAGAAATGTGTGACCGGCGTTTCGACATTGCCTCGGGCGCACGAGAGCGAACCGAGATCGCAGTCGAGGCGGGTCACATTGCGCTCGAAAAACTCGACGACACCCAAGGCGCGCGCCTGTGGTTTGATCGCGCCCTCGAACTGTCCCCCGACGGCGTTTCTGTCTTCCACGGCGTTGCAGACCTAGAGCGACTCACTGGAAACCGCGAAGCGCTTTCAAACGCACTCGAACGAGTGATCGCTTTGGGCGGTGACGACATCGCCACAAGCATCTTGCTCGAGTCTGCCGATTTATATTCGGAATCCGGACAGGAAGAAGCGGCAGCGGTACTGCTTCGTCGTGCGCAGGAACGTTTGCCAAATGACATCATCATCGCAGAAACTTTGAGCGATGCGCTTTCGAATCTCGGCCACACCGAAGAACTCGTCACCGTGCTCGAACGACGCGCGGCTTTGACCGACGACGACCCACAAGCCGAAAGTAAAATACGGGTGGAAATTGCGCGCATCCATCTCGAGGACTTGCGCGACGCAGACACGGGGATCGCAAGTCTTGCCCGCGCTTTCGAACTCGATCCTTGTGCAGAAGGCGTCGCCTCCAAACTCGAATCGCTTTACTCCAAACGCGAATCGTGGGCTGAACTACAGACACTACTGGATCGCGCGAGTACCGAAGGACCCACACATCAACGCGTACACTTCCTTATGACGCTGGGTGGACTGCACGAACAACAGTTCGGAAACAATGATGCTGCAGTCGTTTCCTACGAAGCCGCGCTTGCCCTTGAATCGAATTGCAACGAAGCCTTGCAAGCCCTTGCACGGATCAATCAATCTTCGGGAAATCAAGATGACTATCTTCGCATCTGCGAACGCGAAGCTGAAATTACAGCAGACAGAACACGACTCAGTGAGCTCGTTGCGGCCATGGTGCCGATGCTCGAAGAACGCGGACGAACCGACGACGCGTTGCGATGGCTCGAAAAACAGAACGAACTCGTTCCCGATCAGCCCGACACGCTGCGGGCGATCATCGGGTTACTCGAAACACTTGAACAACACGAAAAACTCCAAGGTCCCCTTGAGCGCCTCGCACGCGTGTTAACGGGAAGTGAACAGACTTCGGTACGACTGCGACTTGCAGAACTGCATCGCACCGCAGGTCGCAATGAAGAATCCACCGAGTGGTATCAGGCCACCCTCGAAAATGACCCAAACCATCTCGAGGCGCTGCAGTCTCTAAAGGTCTTGTACAAAGATGCGCGGGAGTTTGAAGAACTCGCCCGCACGATGCGGCGCCTCGCAGACGTGCTCCCCCCTTCGCAGCGCAACCTTGAAGAGGATGAACTCGCCCACCTACTGGTCGACCAACTTGGCGACCTCGATGGCGCGATCGTAATTCTCTGCCGTCTTGCGAAGCTGCCAGGTCGTAAGCGACCGGATGGCATTGATGAACGTCTCGAGACATTGCTCGAACGAGCTGGACGTTTCGAAGAACTCGCCCAACAACTCCTCGAACGACGCGAGACCTTGGACGACGCCAAGCAGAGCCAAGCCACATTGGCGCGCACCCTCGACACAAAGCGTGCGCAGCTTCTACTTCAAGAGCTGCGACAGTTTGAAGAAGCCGCGGCACTTTTCAAATCCTTGCGCGCACACGACGCGAGCGATCCCACCACGACAGAAGGGCTCAAGCGTTCTCTGCGTCTATGCAATGACACCGAAGGGCTGGTCGAATTGCTTGAGGAATTGGCACGCGAAGAGCCGGACCCAACGGCCAGCGCAACTATCGAACTCGAACGCGCAGCACTCCTCGAACAAACCCTCGGCGCATTCGACGAAGCCCGCGACGTACTAACCGAGCTCGCGAATGTCTGCGAAGTGCCCGAAATGGCGGTCGAGGCCAACGCGCAACTCGAACGGCTGCTCAACCGCTGCGGTGATTGGGAAGCATTGCGCGAGCTTCTCACGAAGCGCCTCGGTGTCGGAAACGACAACGCCGACCTCGCGCTTCACGAAAAACTCGCGCGACTGTGTCGAGATCGACTCGACGATCGCGACGGTTCCATCGAGCATTTCGAAGCGGCAGGTAAACTCGCGCCTGAACGCCATGCAATCTGGCAAAGCCTGTCAATCTTGTACTCTGACGTCGACCGCAACGAAGATGTTCTGCGCGTGACGGAACGTGAGCTGGCATTGGATCTCGACGCAGAACGCGAAACCATGCTGTGCACCCGGGCTACACGATTGTCCGCCGAACTTCCCGGGCAGACCCAAGGCGCAAGCAAACATTACGAACGGTTGCTGGCAATCGATCCGGGGCACGCCCAAGCAACTGAGTTTTTGCTCGACTTCTATGAACGCGAGAACCAGCCGGAAAAGATGGTTGTTTTGCTTCGTCGCCGACTCGACGCATGCCTGTCCCAAACGGAGTCGAACACGATCGACTCGTCGACGGTGCTCTCGCTGCGCTTGCGCATTGCCGCGATCGAAGCGGATACCCTAGACAACCTTGAAGCCGCAGTTTCGGTACTTGAGCCTGTGACCCTTGAAGTCAGAGTCGACGCGACGGTCTCACGACCCCTGGCTGATCTGTACCTACGCCTCGGAAGACGCGAAGACTTCGTCGCGCTTGCGCGGCGCGCTGCCGACGCATGTGATGCTACGGAAGAACGCGCCAGCTGGATGCTTGAAGTCGGCGATACGTTACGCGAAGACAATCAATTGTCCGTTGCCGCCGACGCGTACCGTGACGTCTATGAGGCGTGCCCAGAAAACCTGGACGCACAATCGGCACTCCGTGAGTTGTACCGCAAACTCGGGACTGCCGGCCCCCTCGCCGAGCTATTGGAACTGGAGTCCGGCCGCCACAGCGGAGATGCTGCGATTCCCGCTCTCCTGGAACGGGCAACACTTCTCGCAGGCCCACTTGAACAGCACGAAGAAGCACTTACGGCGTTCGAGCAGATTCTCGAAGCACAGCCAAATCACCCGAAAGCGTTTGTGTTCGCTCTTCATCTCACGCGAGATCAGGCTCGATACGACGCAACACGAGTCTTGCTCGAGCGCGGCCTTGCAAACACCAACGCGCCCTCCACCCGGGCCTTACTACTCGAACAACAAGCCAACCTGACTGCGGGCCCCTTAGACGACGCTTTGACCGCCTTGGGTTTGTATCGTGAAGCGTCGAGCATCAATCCCTCGTCCGCGAGTGTCCGCGAAAACATCTCCACCATCCTGGCGAAACTGGAACGGTGGAATGAGTTGCTCGACTGTCTGTTCCTCGAACTCCAACACACCACTCCCGACGCACACCGTGACATCATCGAACGCGCAATCAACATCGCCACGCGCGAAATTTCGAAGGACGCGGCGCTTCCGTGGCTCGATCGCTTACTCGCACTCGACCCCGAAGACGCAAGTGTGCACGCCCAAGTCGCAAACGTACACCGCGAAGCGGGACGACATAACGCACGCTTGCGCGCCCTCGAAGCGCAACTGCCTTTTGTCGACAACGATCGCGCACGGCATGATCTGCATCGCGAAATTGCGAGCGTGCTCGAAGGCCACCTCGATTCGCCCACCCGTGCCGCGCAGACGCTCTACGCGGCACTCGAAATTGATCTAGGCGCCGAACCGGACAAGCACGAACAAGTCGCGCAGATACTCGCCGATCTGGACCGCCTGTACGCAGTGCTCGGTCGCCACGCGGATCGCGTCAAAGTGATCGAAGAGCGCATCCACTGCCCGGGTACCGACGCAACGGTGAAAGGCTTCCTTCACGTAGAAGCTGCGACGTTGTGGCACAAAAACCTACGCGCTCCAGAACTCGCGACGCAGCACCTCCTGCATTGCATTGAACTCCTTGGCGTGCAGTCGAGCAACGCGCTTCCACTCATCTGCCAGCTGCAGGAAACGCTGAAGGCATCGGGCCGCCTCGAGGGTTGGGCGCGTGCGGGTGAAGCCGAACTCGCGCTGCTGAACATTGGCGTCGACCCCGCTGACGATACCCGGCGGATCGCGCTTCACAGAGAACTCGCCAGCCGTTACGAACATGACCTCGGTCGGCCGGTATTGGCACGTCAACACCTACTCGCTCTGATCGATTCCTGGGACGGCGCAGAGCCCTTGTCAGCGAGTCAACTGGACGGTGTAGAATGCGCCCTCCTCGATCATTTGCGGCGAGAGCGAAATCACGTTGAACTCGCGCGACGGTTGCACAACCGGGTCTACCGGATCGACGCCCAGACCAACGAATGGTTGGAACTCGCGAGGCTTGAAGCGGTCCACCTGCACCGACCGACCGCTGCACGACGCGCATACCGCCAAGTGCTCGAGCGCAACGCAGACAACCACGACGCAATTTTCGGCCTGAGATCTACGTCCGAATCACTCTACGACTGGCGTGATGTAGCAGAGAGCTATGACCGCGAACTCGCACATCATCAAGGCAGCGAAGACGAACGATGTAAACTTCTTCGCATTCTTGGCGACGTCACATGGCACAAGCTCGAAGACGATGAAGCACTGGGACGCGCGGTCGCTGCATTTGGCGAAGTGTTGAGTCTCAAGCCCAACGACATGGAAAGCCTTCACAACCTTCAGCAGATCGAAGAGCAGCGGGCCGCCTATACCGAGGCGATTGCGCGTTTCGAGCAAGAGATCGAATTGCTCGGCGATGCTGACGCCGAGCGACGACAGTTCGCATGGTTGCGGGTTGCCGAACTCTCCCGGGACAAACTCGACGAGACCAATCGCGCGATCCAGGCATTCGAAAACGCAGCCGAAGCCTTTGAGCTTAAACTCCCGCGTGTTCGCGAATGGTCTGAGCTCTATCGCACGAATGAAAATTGGGATCGATTCGCGGAAGTCTTCGGCCAATGGTGTGATGCTCCGGGGAGCCCAGCCGGCTGTGCAGACATTCTCGTCCTAAGCCAAACCCTTGAGGATCTCGACCGCAAGGACGAAGCCCTCGAACGCGCCGAAGCTGCCATTCGGAAGGATGCTCGCAGAGCCGACGCCTGGGAACGTGCGGCGAGCCTTCGCGAGGAACGAGGCGACGCTAACGCGGCTTCGGATCACTGGGCTGAAGCGGCCGAACTCCGGGATGCAACGAGTGCTGCAAAGCATCTCTTGCGCGCCGCGGCTCTGGTCGACGCAGAAGACCCGAATCGCGCCGCCAAGCTCTTGAACAGAGGCGCTGATCACAACACGAATTGTCAAGAAACCCAGGCCCGGCTCGCCATCGTGTGCGAACGCCTCGAACAATGGAGTGAAGCTTCTGCGGCAGCAATGCAGACCCTCTATTTGAACGTCAGGGATGGGGCGCTCAAACCTCAACTCCTTATCACCGCATCTCTTGCTGGAGGTCGAGCGGCCTGGCGTAGTGACGACATCACCACCGCAACCGAACTCTTCCAGGCCGCGCTCAAGCTGGAACCCAAGAACATCGAAGCTGCAGATGCAGTCGGCGAACTCCTGTACATAACCGGCGACAAACGCGAAGCGCGCAAAGTCCTCGAAGCACGCCTTGCGCTATCGCGCAAGAACACGAAGCTTGCGCGCCAACATGCGATCATTGGCGAAGCACTCGAACTCGACGAAGAGTTCGAGCAAGCGCTTGGCGCATTCAGTCGAGCCATCGAGGTCGAAGCCGACATCGACCAAGGCCACGAAGGAATCGCCCGCATCCACGAACTGCGCGACGAACCCGTCGAAGCGATTGGCGCGCTGCTCGCATGGACCCAAGTTCAGAGCGATGACACGATGAAGTCGGCTCAACTCTTCCGTGTCGCGCGTCTCGAACAGAGCATCAAAGAAACCGATGCTGCACTTACGCACTTACGCGAGGCAACCGAAGCGAGCACGGAAAACACCAGTGCATGGACGATGCTGGCCGAATTGCTCCTAAAACTCGATCAGCCGGACGAAGCCATCGAGGCTTCAAGCAAGGGACTCGACACGGCCGGTCAAGAGGACACCTGTCACGTCGCAAGACTCTCATTTGTTCGCGCAGAAGCGCGCGCGCAGGTCGGCGACGACAGCGAAGCCTTGATCGACTACGCAGCGGCAGTGACCAACGACCCGACGCTTTGCGAAGCGGCACTTGCCCACGCGAAGCTGCACACCAAAACCGGTGACTGGCAACTCGCTGCTGACTCTCTCGGCGAGTTTATCGGCAATCATCCCGAACCCACGCGCGAGACCCTCGCCGTCGTCTTATACGAACGCGCGCAATTGCTCGCCGGGCCACTTGAGCGGGTCGAAGAAGCGATTGCGTGTTACGAACGCGCAATCGAAATTGATCCCGACTTCACCCGTGCGATCGCGCCGCTTGCAAACTTGCTCTCACACTTCCCCGAGCGATGGGGAGATTCCGTAAAGCAGCACGCCACGTTACTCGCGGAAGACCCGGCGCGAGATGCATCAATTCGCTCGCTCTTGCGGATTTGCGATGGACGTAGCGATATCGTCAGCCGAAAGGACGGACTCACGATCTTGCGCGCGCTGGGTAAGGCCACTCCGGATGAGATTCTTGAATCGTCCAGACAGATCGGCTTTGAAGTTTCGAACGGCGGCGAACTGGCAGACCCGCACGGAGAGAGCCTCCGCTTGATGCTCACCCACGTGTCAGCAGAGATCGCCGATGCTCTTGCTAGTGAAATCGAACGCTGTGACACGGCAGCCACGGATGCACCAACCCATGCCGGAGAACGCGACTTCTGGAATCTGCAGCGAGCAGCCGAGTGTGAACTGAGCGCCATGGGCTTCGACGTTCTTCCAACCGAATTGCTCGGCCAGGTCGTGACCCACGTTGCGTCTCTCGCGCTCGACGGCGAAGGTGCGCAGTTGGATGACGAAATCGCCCAGCAACTCGAACGCACCATTGGACGCTGGACGCGCCGCAAGCTGCGCAAGACCCTTGAGGGAACGACGCGCGCTGACCTCGACACCACCTCCTGGAAAACCTGGCGAAACACCCTTCAGGAACTCGCAGCATTGGCTGCACTTGACCGATCTCAGGGCGAATTGCGACACGCGCTCCTCAGTCTGTCCGCAGACCCCGAAGACATGAAGGCAGACCCGCTTCCAGAAAACGAAAGCATTTCCGACCGGGTTCGCAACAGCAATCCAGCCCGTTCATTGCTCGCCACCGTCGTTCAAGCCTGGATTTCCCAGATCGGCTGCCGATAAGAAAAGCAATTCGCGAGGAGAAGCAGATGGCACGGACGCATGACGACACAAGACGATTTCGCCGCCAGGGCCTACGCGTACTGGTGGACTACAGCTGTGACGGCGGCATCCACTGCGACTACGCGACGTCGATCTCCGCGGGCGGATTGTTCATCGAGACCGAATCCGACTTGGCGTTCGATAGCTCGGTAAAACTACGCTTCCGTTTGCCGAGTGGCCATGAACTACACGAGATCCAAGGCCGAGTCTGTTGGTCCAACGATCCAGCCGAAGGTACCGCACAACAAGCCCCTGGCTTCGGCATCACGTTCACCAGCAACGACGCCACGAACACGCTCGCGCGCGAATTAGAAGACCTCGAGCTCTAGCAAGCTCGGTTCAGGGAATCGGGATCATGACATCGACGCGAGTATCGGTGCTCAAGAGCCTCGAAAGTTCGCCCACGACTTTTAGGCGACTTCCGTCGGGGAATACTTCTTCGATCACCAGCTGAGCAATCACGTCGCCGCCGTCGATCAGCTTGGCCTTCATTCCCTTGACCATGCCGCGCTGTGTGCCGAGATCTTTGAAGCGTTACGACCGAGCCAGAAATGGGTTACCGATATCACGCACATCGGAACGTGCGCGGGGCAATCTCCAATCACGATAAACCCTACAGACTGGGGACTCCTGAGTTCGGTGCCGTGATCTTCTTCACACCTCGCACAGATTCACCGACCATGGTCCATGAACTCGACTGAGCCAAAACTTCGAGCACCAGACCGTAATGCAGCGCATGTCCACCTCGGTCGACACGAACACGACCCACGACGGGAGCACCGAGCAGCGCCAGATCTCCCATCAGGTCAAGTACCTTATGGCGAACAAACTCATCACCAAACCGAAGACCACCGGGGTTCATCACCCCGTTTCGGTCGAGCACCACCGTGTTGCCCAACGACCCGCCCAACCCAAGACCGGCCCGTTGCAGCGCTTCGACTTCTTCAAGAAAACCGAACGTGCGAGCGCGGGCGATTTCTGCTTGAAATATTGCTGGATTCAGCCGATCGATCTCAATTTGTTGCACACCGATGGTCGGATGTTTGAAATCGATGCGGTACGAAATCTGGAAGTGACGCGCAGGTTCGATACTGATCGATCGGCCTTCCGAGCGAAATTCAACTTTACGGTCAATACGCAGCACCGGCTGCACTTCGTGTTGCTCGTACACACCCGCAGTCTCAATCAGGTGAACGAAAGCTTCGGCGCTCCCGTCCATCACCGGAACTTCGGGGCCGTCGACTCCGACAATCGCGTTGTGGATCTGCAACCCGTGAAGCGAAGCGAGAAGGTGCTCAACCGTCGACACACTTGCGTCGCCACAGCCGAGAGTCGTGGCATGATGGGTCGCACTGACAGAACCCGCGATGACCGGCGTTTCGTATTCAACGCCATCGGTATGGCGTATGAATCGAATGCCCGTATTCACGCGCGCGGGTGACAGACTCAACCGAACAGGCTGGCCTGTGTGCAAACCAAGCCCTGTACACGCCACTCGCTGCGCAAGGGTGCGTTGTTGTGTCACGGCCTCTTGCCTCCAGGCCACCACTGTAAGGAATCCTGCGCCGACTGCATCTGCAGCCGAAGCCCCCCCACGACTCGCGACCGATTCCGCCTTACTTGGATGTGGCTTGGCCGAGGGACGCGCGAACTTCGGCGAGGATTTCGCGAGCCGATTGATAACGGTCGCCCGGCGCCTTCTGCAGACAACGATTGACAATGCTGGCGAGACTGTCGGGAACCTCCGGTCGTATGTCACGTACGTCAGGTGGCGCCGTATGGACGTGGTGGTACGGGATGTTGCCTTCTTTAAAGGGAACCGTACCTGTCGCCATCTCGAAGATCGTCACCCCAAGTGAATAGATGTCCGTACGATGGTCGATGTTGCGCCCGAGAGTTTGCTCGGGGCTCATGTAGTACGGCGTGCCCGAAACAACCGTGGTGTGGTTGCGTACTTCTTCGACCACCTTGGCAAGGCCAAAGTCCATGATCTTGGCCTTCTTGTCTCGCGTCCACATGGTGTTCGCGCTCTTGATGTCTCGATGCACGACCCTATTTTGATGCGCGTAAGCGAGTGCTTCACAAACCTGAACCAAGACGTGGAGGATCCCGGGTGGAGAAATCACACCTCGCCGTCGAAGAATTTCTTTGAGCGTCGTGCCGTCGACGTATTCCATTGCGATGTAGTAACGGCCGTCCTGCTCGCCGGTGTCAAACACCGTGACGATGCCGGGATGGTTCAGCTTCGCCGCAGCCTTGGCTTCGCGCATGAAATTTTTGAGCGCCAACGGGTTTTCGGCCAACATGTCGGGAAGAACCTTGTATGCGACGATGCGATCGAGCGCCGTGTCTTGCGCCTTATAGACGATCCCCATGCCACCCCGGCCAAGCTCACCCGTAATCTGATAGCGACCGGGTTGTGCGGACGTCCCCGGGCGATTGCCGCCGGTGCCGCTTCTCTCCGATGCATCGAGGGGACCCACCTGCTGCGCGAGTTCGCGCGCGCCAATCAAGCGTTCTTCAACGTCTCGATAGTGGTAATCGAATGCGAGGATTTTCTCGAATATTTGGACGGCTTCGTGGGGTTGGTCGGCTCCCGCGTAGAGCGTCGCCAATGAATAGAAGACTTCGACGTTCGTGCGATCGAGTAAGGACTCGCCAATGGCCTGCTTGAGCTTCTTGATTGCGAGCGAATTTTGTCCGCGACTCCGGAAGATGTCCCCAAGCAATGCGGATGCGCGACCAAAGCCCACGTCATCCGGTTCAACCAACTGCAGAGCCGAGATCGCCTTGTCGTCAATGCCTTCGCGATGATAGACCTCTCCGGCGCCGACAAAGTCACTCGCCCGCGCGAGCATTTCGGCTTCCTTTTCAGGCTTGTCGTCCAGGGCCCAACACTCAGCGGCCTCAGTAAAGCGGTCGGCGAGTTCAAAGCATTCCGCTGCTAGTTCGCGCTGCCCAGCGGTTCGAAACATCTCGGCCGCTTGCATGTAGCCACCCTGCTTCTTATAACAACTGCCCGCGTGCTCGTAGTCTTCGAGCTGGCGATAGAAGTCACCGGCTTCCAGGAAATCGCCCGCCTCTTCGAGCCACTGCGCCGCTTCTTTGGTCTCACCACGGTCGCGATGGTGCTCACCGAGCAAGCGTGCGGCCGCTTCGGTTTCACCGAGTTCGCGGAGCGCTTCGGCAGCGCGCGGAAGGTCACTGGCTTCGCGGAATAGGTTTGCGGCCTGGGCGTACGACTTGAGTCGCAGCGCGACTTCGCCGGCCTCGGCGTTGAGTCCACCCTTTTCAAGAACCGTGAGTGCGAGCTCCGGCTCTTTCGCACGCATGTACAACTTACCCGCCTGCATGACGAGCTTTTGCATGTCCGCCACAGCCTTCGGGTCGTTTTGATTGAGCTTCGCGCCCTCTTCGGTGTAGACCGCGTTCAAACAATCAGCGGCCTTTCTCCAAGACTTGGACTTGACGTAACACTGTGCTGCGTTGCGCTGAAAGTCGGATTCGCGATAACAGTCTGCCGCCTGCGCGTATTGCTCGGCCTTCTCGAACATCTCAGCGGCAAGGATTTTGTTCCCGGTTTCGAGATGACACTCGGCGCTCTTTTGCCATTCCTCTTGTTGGAAATAGATCACCGCCGCAGAATTGGCCTTGCCGGCCTTCAAGTAAAGCTCGGCCGACTCGATGAATCGGTTCTGGTCGTGCCGGATCTCGGCCGCACGGCCGTAGTCTTCGGCCTTGGTGAACATGTCGGCGGCTTGGTCCATCAGCCCGACGGCGAACAACATCTCCCCCGCTTCTTCATGGTTGCCTTTGCGCGCAATCGCGTTCGCACGCTTGCGCGTCTTTTTGACTGTCCCTTTGTCGACTGCGAGCAACGCTGCGTCGGGAGAAGCTGTCTGTTCAAGTTCAGCTTCGAGTCCACCGTCCCGGAACATGAACGCGGAGACCAAAAACATGAGCACGCCGACAGGTGCGAGCACAAAACGCATCCCGCCCGACAGACCGTCTTCAATGACATCGGGATGGATGATCCCGAACGGATCCGGAACTTGCGCTTCGATCAAGTTCGCCACGATCTCGAGGAGACCGTCGCTCAAGCGAAGCGAAATTAAAGCTTGGGGTGCGTACTTCCAAAGCAAGCCGGCGGCTCCTGTCACCAGGAACGGCAAACTCAACAGCACCAACAAAATTCTTCCTACGATCGCCAACGTTGCTTCGCCCTTTCGAATGCGACGACCCCATGCACAGGGCCAATCGAAACCCGCTTGCAGCCCCGCGTCTCCACCTCGAGACACGCCTGCGCACTGCGTACGTCTGTACCGTCTGTATCGGAGATCCCGGTAAGACTCCTGAGTTCTGTTGACAGGCGAATAGAGCCTTTGGAACACAGGGAATCGATGGGGAAGAACTTTCAGGGCTGGCTGAAACTCGCCTGGGGGCCCGGGACCCCAAACCTAGATCAGGCGCCCCTGACCAGAGGCATCGGCAGCACCCGGAGTGGGGAGCGCCGAAAAGCCTAAATGCTGGCGGGCGTAGCGAGTGGCGACGCGACCGCGTGGCGTGCGGTCGAGAAAACCCCGGTGGATCAAGAACGGCTCGACGACGTCTTCAAGGGTGCCTTTGTCTTCGCCAACAGCGGCAGCCAGGGTTTCGAGACCGACCGGGCCGCCGTCGAATTTTTCGATCAATGTCATCAGGTAACTGCGGTCGAGGCGGTCGAAGCCTTCTTCGTCGACATCGAGGCGATTGAGCGCATCCCGGGTGCGGGAGTCGTCGATCGCACTCCCAATGCCCTGATCAACTTCGGCGAAGTCTCGCACCCGGCGCAACAACCGATTCGCGATGCGCGGCGTTCCCCGGGAACGACCGGCGATTTCGCCGGCGGCAGCCTGGTCCATATTCATCTCGAGCACACGACTCGACCGGGTCACGATCTTCTCCAGATCTTCGGCCGGGTAGTATTCGAGGCGCGCGCTCCAACCAAAGCGGTCTCGCAGGGGTGACGTCAACAGGCCTGCTCGGGTCGTCGCACCTACGAGCGTAAAGCGCGGCAATTCCAGCCGAAGTGAGCGCGCGCTCGGCCCTTCGCCGATCAAGATGTCGAGCTGAAAGTCTTCCATCGCCGGATACAGAATCTCTTCGACGGTCGATGACAGGCGGTGAATTTCGTCAATAAACAGAACGTCGCCCGCTTCGAGATTTGAAAGCAGTGCCGCGAGGTCGCCGGGACGTTCGATCGCCGGGCCACTGGTTGCCCGAAACTGAGCCCCCATCTCGTTGGCCACGATGCGCGCGAGCGAAGTCTTGCCCAGCCCCGGCGGCCCGTAGAAGAGGACGTGATCCAGCGCTTCGCCGCGGTCGCGCGCCGCCTGAACGAACACGCCAAGATTCTCGCGCAAGCGGGTTTGGCCGATCATCTCGTCGAGGCTCTGAGGCCGCAGGCTTTCCTCGCTACCCAGATCCGCGTCCTGCTCCCCTGGAAACACCACGCCGCGATCGTCTTGCGGGTCGGTCATCGGGCGAGCCTCCGCAGAGAGTGTCGAATGAGTTCTTCGAGCGAGGCGCCCTCACCCGCCGAACTGGCCGCGGAGTCGACCACTCGCTCGGCCTGCGCTTTGGGATAACCGAGGTTAAGCAACGCCGAAAGCGCCTGCTCTCGGGTTTCACTGTCCGCGTCTTGTACGGGAACAACCGAAGGCGGCAAGCCCTCCACCGCCATAGAACCTGCGGCAAGCTCTCCCGCTTTTTCGCGCAGCTCAACAACCATGCGTTCGGCCATTTTCTTGCCAACACCCGGCGCGCTGCTCAACATTTCGATGTCGCCGTCACGAAGTGCGGCGAGAATCCTCTGCGGCTCGATCCCGGACAGAATGGTTTGCGCAAGCTTGGGGCCGATGCGATTGGCTTTCAGCAGTAGTTCGAAGATCGCGCGTTCTTCGGCCGTCGCGAAGCCGTAGAGCAAGAGGGCATCCTCTCGGGCGACGGTCTTTGCGTACATCGAGAGCGTCTTGCCGACGTCGGGTAGAGCCCCAAAGGTCGAAAGCGAGATCAGCAGTTCGTATCCGACTCCGTTTACATTCACGACCACGTGATCGGTGTACTTTTCTCGTAGCTCGCCTTCAACCCACGAAATCATGTCCGGTTCCTTAACGTGAAGTTCCCGCTCAGGTTAGGTCGGCGTCGGCTGCGACCGCTTCGAACACCCAAACTTGCAAGCTTGCCCGCATGCGCCTGGCAGATCGCGATCGCAAGCGCATCGGCGGCGTCGGTGGGCGGCACTTTTTCGAGTTCCAGCAGTCGCTTCACCATGGCTTGCACCTGAGACTTCGTCGCCGAGCCCGTACCCACCACGGCCTTCTTGACTTCTCGCGCGGAAATTTCGGTGACCGGCAACGCTGTCAGACCCAGCACGGCCAAAGCGACTCCGCGCGCTTGTCCAAGAACCAGGGCAGAACGCGCATTCGCCGCTACGAAGATGCTTTCGATCGCGCTGGCATCCGGCGCGAATTCCGAAACCAATTGCGTCAAGCCGCGATGAATAAACGCCAGACGATCGGCCGTGCCAACGTCCTTGGGCGGCCGAATGATGCCGTGTGCGACATGAATGAGCTTCCCGCCCGACTGATCCACGACCCCGTATCCGGTCGCATTCGAACCTGGATCAATCCCGAGAATTCTCATTCTGGCCCTTTGTTTTTTGGGGAGATCGGATTCTGGGTGGATAGGGTTCTGGGTCGTTGTTGCGCTTGGTCGTCGTTGCGCGCAGGAAGCGTTCAACCCGCGTGTTCCACCTACGCGAGCCGCGACATCTCATCCTCGGAGATGTCGAAGTTCGCGTACACGTTCTGCACATCGTCGAGGTCTTCGAGGGCTTCCATAAGCGCGAGCATCGACTCGGCGTCTGTGCCGACAAGATCAACGGTCGTGCTGGGAATCATGCTCACTTCAGCTTCAGCAGCCTCGAAGCCCTGACCCTTGAGCGTCTCCTGCACTGCGCTGAGCTTGGTTGAAAGCGTCACCACTTCGACACCGCCGCCATCGTCGGAAACGTCTTCGACTTCGGCTTCCATTGCGGCTTCCATCAACGCGTCGGCGTCAACGCTTTCGCCGTCGAAGCGAATGATGCCCTTCTTGTCGAACAAGTAGGAAACACAACCCGTCGCGCCGAGGTTGCCACCGCGCTTCGACAACACGTGGCGCACTTCACCAACCGTTCGGTTTTTGTTGTCGGAAAGCGTTTCGATCAGAACCGCGACACCGCCGGGGCCATAGCCCTCGTACACAAACTCTTCGTACGCCACGCTTTCGCCACCGCCAACACCTTTTTCAATGGCGCGCTTGATGTTGTCCTTGGGCATGTTCGCGCCCTTAGCCTTGTCGATCACCAAGCGCAGGCGCGGGTTCGCGTCGGGATCCCCGCCGCCGATTGAAGCCGCAGTGGAAAGTTCGCGGATGATCTTGGTGAAGATCTTGCCGCGCTTGGCGTCGAGGGCGCCCTTCTTGCGCTTGATCGTGGACCACTTGGAATGACCGGACATTTTCTCTTTTCTCGCTTTCTTGATGACGAGACGGGAACGTAAAGGTGGTGCGGGCTGCGGCGCGGAAGAGCACCAGCCCCCAGCATTCAGCCCAAAAGCACCCTCTCCCGCTGCAGATTTGGTCGACTCGGCCGCGAATCCGCGCCCTGAACCCTGTGATGGGGCCACTCTAGCCTGAATTTCATCCGGGGTCGCGACTCCTCACCCCAAAAGGCCCGCAGATCCGGGGCTGTGCGGCGCAAGCAAGCGTCGAGAGCGTTCAGATACAGCGCCGTTTCGCCGATATCCATTGGTATCGACCCGCAGGCCCCCTTGGGGTTGTGGGAGTGGTGTGACGAACGAGAAGCACTCGGGGGTCATGGAGACCCAACGCTTCACATCACGAGTGAGATCGAATGAAGAAGACGGAGCCGCGTGTGGCAGACCTGACGATTGGCATTGACCTGGGAACGAGTAATTCGTGCGTCTCGACGATGAAAGACGGAAAGCTCGAAGTGCTTTCGAATGCGTTCGGCGAAAACACGACCGCGAGTGTCGTGGCGTTTCACGAGGACGGATCCATCACCGTAGGCAACGCCGCGCGGGCCAACATCATCCATGATCCGGTGCACACCGTTTCGTCGGCCAAGCGACTCATGGGCCGGTACCACTTTTCGGAAGAAGCACGCAAAGCCCAGGCGATCTGCGCCTACGAGATTACTGAGGGCGCAAACCATGGCGTGCGCATCCGCGTGCGCGAGGAAGACTTTTCGTTGCCTGAGATTTCGGCAATGGTGCTTCGCGAGATGAAGCAGGTCGCGGAAGCGCGACTCAATAAAGAAGTCACCAAAGCGGTCATTACCGTGCCCGCATACTTCAACGACAACCAACGACAAGCCACCAAGGACGCAGGACAGATCGCGGGCCTTGAAGTACTGCGCATCCTCAACGAACCCACGGCTGCCGCCCTCGCCTATGGCTTTGGTAAAGGCCTCGACCAGAAGGTCGCTGTTTATGACCTCGGTGGCGGTACGTTCGATATTTCGATCCTCGAGATCGGCCAAGACATCTTTGAAGTGCTGGCAACGTGTGGCGACACCTTCCTCGGTGGCGACGACTTCGACGATCGTATCCTCGACATGCTTGCGGACGGCTTTGTCGCAAAAGAAGGCCTCAACCCGCGCAACGACCCCTACGCGTTCGAAAAGCTGAAGGTCGCGGCGGAAGCGGCGAAGAAGAGCTTGTCGGTCGACGACGAGGTTGAGATCCGAATCCCCGACGTGCTTGTCGGCGAAGACGGTGAAACCCGCTCCCTTGAACACACGATTACTGCGGTCGAGTTCGGCGCCCTCATTCAAGACTTGGTGCAGCGCACGTTCAAGGTCTGCGACGAAGCGATGCAGCAGGCCAACGTGACGGTTCGTGACCTCGACGGCATCATTCTCGTCGGCGGACCGACTCGGCTGCCGATCATTCGCGACGCCGTGACCAAGTACTTTCAGCAAGAACCCAAGGCAGACGTCGACCCCGACGAAGTTGTTTCCATCGGCGCAGCGATCCACGCGGCTTCGCTCGTTAGCGATACGAGCGACGCGGTATTGCTGGACGTCACGCCTTTAGATTTATGCATCGGTGTTGCCGGCGGACTCTGCGAGCCGGTGATCGAACGCAACACACCGCTTCCGATCGAACAGAGCCGTAAGTTCAGCCCATTCAAAGACCATCAGGAATCGGTCCGTCTCAAGGTCTATCAGGGCGGCTCGCGTCAGGCAGAACAGAACGAACTCCTTGGGCAGTTTGAGTTTTCTGGCTTTACGCCCGGGTTGCGAAGTGACACTTCGATCGATGTGAGTTTTGAGATCAACGCGAACGGCATTGTGAAAGTCATCGCCAAGGACCCCGAAAGTGGTCAGGAAGCGTCGACCAAGATCACCATGTCTTCGGGACTGAGTGCAAACGAAATCGAATCCATCATGGACCGAGATCGCACAGCGGACGTCCAGCCAACAGGTGCGGACACCGAGATTACGTCGGACGACATGACCGACGACATGCTGATCACGTCCTACGACATGGACAACGAACTTGAACTTGTGAGCGACGACGACCTCAACGAGCTCAGCGAAGACGAACTCGCAGGAATCGCGAACGAGGTCGAGAACGACCCGAACGCGATCAGCATGACGGACGTTGCGGACCTGAACGACACGACGCTCACCCTTGCCGCTGACGACGACCCCGACGGACCCGCGATCGGAAAGGTCGCGCTCAAGACCGTTTCCGTTCCTCCGGCGCCACTCACAGCACCCGGCGCAGACGTAGACCCCGATACCACGATGACCGACTACAGCTCAGGCGACGATGGCAGCCCGGACGAACTGTTCGACCGATCTGACTCCGTCAACTTGATGGGCGACCACAAAGAGGAGTAAGCGAAGTTGTCGAAGTTGAGCCCCCTGGAGATCGATGCGCTCTCGAAGATCATTGATGAACTCAACTACTACGAGCTGCTTCAAGTGGCGCCGACCATCTCGAGTCGCAACCTCAAACTTGCGTACTACGAGATTTCGCGCACTCATCACCCCGACGCCAACTCGACGCTCGATGATGGAGCGAAAGAGACGTATCATCGTATTTCGAAGGTGATGACCGAGGCTTATTGCGTGCTGCGCGACCCGCGAAAGCGTAAGTCTTACGACGAACAACTCGCGAGTGACGGCGGCCTGCGAATCCAACTCGCTGCCGCGCGCGCTGCCCACGCAAAGAAAGACTCGGAAAAGCGCATGGGCACGACGCCCCAGGGCAAACAGTTCTTGCTCAAAGCCGAACAAGACATGCGCCGAGACAACACTCCGGGTGCCATCCAGAACGTTCAGATGGCCCTGACCTTCGAGCCCAACAACGCACAGTTCAAAGAACTGCTCGAAACGTTGCGCAAGCCGAAGAGCAAATAGTCCCAACCGCAACCGCGCTGCGTTTCGCAATCGCGCCGATTCAAAGACTCACCACTGCAACGTTCAATGCTCGCCCTGACCCGGTGGGGGGTTCGACCGCGTTCTCCACTACGGGAACCTCGGGCTTTGCCCGCCAGAAGACGCGGGCCAGTTCGTCCAAGACGGCCACTCGGCGCTGGGTGGAACGACGCCGGTCAACGTTTCGGGCGGCCAGCGCTCGAAGGGGCATCCGCTCGGCGCAACCGGGATTGCGAACGTCTACGAAGTGTCGACTCCCCTGCGCGGCGAAGCCGGAAAACGCCAAGTCGAAGACGCCAAGCTGCGCTTCTCACCCACGTGATCGGGTCGAACAGTGCGTGTGCGATCCACGTGCTCGAAAATGCCAACTGAGCAGCAATTCTTCGCGGCAGCGTGAGCGACCTCGGTCGCGCGCGCCGTCCCGATCCGACGCACTGCTTGCCCGCGGAAGAGCCTCCTCTTATGCTCCGCGGATGCACCTAAAAACCAACTCCTCGCTCGCTGCAGTTCTTGCCACGGGAATCCTTTTCATCGCCGCAGGCTGCCAAGAGGGACCCGATCCCTCCGCGTCACTCACGGACGCGAGCGAAAGCCGAGCCGCGGAACCTTCGAACGAAGCCGCCCAGCCGTTGGGGCGAGCCGACGCAAGTTCGAACGTCGTCGCCGAAGTCGCGAAGGCGAAGCGACATCCGAGTGAGCGGCCCCTCCCCGCATTTTCGGGCGTGGGCCTCGACGGCAGAGGCTTATCCATCTCGTCGTTCATCGGCAAGCGCCTGGTGCTCTTCTTCTATAACCCCGACACCGTTGAAGCGGGCTTCGCGGGAGACGCCATCGCGGAAGTTGCAAAGCTTCGCCAGAAGAACAACTTCAACATTGTGGGCGTCGCGATGGGGGCTTCTCATCCGAAGGCCGCGCGGTTCGCCAACGAAAAGTTGTTCGACTTTCAGATCTTCGATGACTCGGGCGCCGCGATCGCGGGCAAACTCGGAGTCCGCAGCCCGGCCGCGATCTTTGGCTTTGACGAAGAAGGCTACTTCGAGTTCGGCATGGGGTACTTCACCAAGGATGCGCCCGATCCGGCGGGCATCGCCGAAGATCAATTGCGTGAATACCTGCGATTGCCCAAGCGCGTTACGGGAACTGCCGGCCAGCTCGACCCGCGCCCAACCGCACCAACGTTTTCAGCCAACCAACTGGACATCGAAGGCGACTTCGACCTCGCGAGTATCGCGGGCAAACCCACGGTCCTGATCTTCTTCCTGCATACCTGCCCGCACTGCCACGCAGCCCTGGAATTCTTGAAGGAGCAGCTCGCGAAGCTTCCCGAAGCCCAGCGGCCGGAGCTCGTTGCGGTGTCCGCCGCCAATCGACCTTCGGCGGTGCGCGAGATGGTGGAACAGCGCGGGCTCGAGGGCATACGCATTGTGTTCGATCGGACCGGTGACATCATGGAGACCTACGGTGTCTTCGCGGGCTTTCCCGATGTCTTCCTAATCGACAAAGCGGGCAAGATCGTTCATCGCACCCAGGGCTGGCGCAAAGATCGGGACCCGGCGCTCAACCGCATGATGATCACGAAGATTGTCGGCGCGAAGATTCCGATGCTCCTCAACCCGAAGGGATATACGGGCAGCGACGTCTGTTCCGTGTGCCACGAACTCGAAGCCCAGTCATACGAGTTCACCCGCCACGCCACCGCGTACAATACGATCGTGACCCACAACGAAACCCGCAACGAAGAGTGCGTGAGTTGCCACGTCGTCGGGTTCAACCAGCCCGGCGGATACAGCTTCAACGAATCACCGACCCACCTCGAAAATGTGGGATGCGAGTCGTGCCACGGACGCGGCGGCCCCCACCTTTCACCCGACTTCGTGCCGAAGGATGGCGCGGTCAAAAACTACGAAAGCGTTTGTCAGACTTGTCACAACCCCACGCATTCGATCAGTTTTGACTACGCGACTTTCCGGCCTAAAATTTCGCACGTCGCGATCGCACAGCTTTCAAATGAGAAGCGCGCCGCGCTGCTCGGTGACGACGCCAAGCCGCGAGACGTGTTGCCCAAGAACGCAGACTACGTGGGCTCGACCGCGTGCCAGAGCTGCCACCCGAGCGAGTTCAAAACTTGGTCTGAAAGCCCGCACAACCGAGCGGTGGAAACCTTGGCTGCCAAGGGCAAGCAAGACGACGCGACTTGCCTCAAATGTCACACCACCGGCATGGGGCGAAGGGGCGGCTTCCCCGAGAACGGTAAGGGCGAAGACCCCGCCCACACTGACCTCGCTTCGGTGGGCTGCGAATCGTGTCATGGCCCGGGCGGCAATCACATTGCGCCGAGTGCAAAGAAGCTTGGAACGATCGTGAGCTTGGCAGACAAATGCGACTCTTGCGCGATCCTGCAGATTTGCGGCTCGTGTCACGACGATGCGAACGACCCGGGCTTTGAATTCCGAGTCGAAGAACGCATCGAACGGCAGCGCCACGGAACGATCGAAGCCGGAACGGGTAAACCGTTGAGCGACAAGCCGACGGCACAACGTTACGAGCCGGTGCGTCCGGTAGAAGGTGCGGTCGCCCATGTTCTGCGCACGCTCGACAGCGAAGGCTGAGCCGAGTTGGAAAACGTAAAGATCGAGCGCACAGGCAATGGCATCGCGACCCTCGTCATAGACCGCGAAAGCAAACGCAATGCGCTCAACCGCGCGACCCTCGACGAGCTGTGCGATCACCTCGACCTGCTAACGGCAGATGAAGGCGTTCGCGTCATCATTTTGCGAGGTGCTGGCGACCAAGCCTTCTGCGCGGGTGCGGATCTTAGGGAAGTGCTCAAATGCGAAACCCTGGCCGAAAGCCGCGCGCACTTCGACGGTGTCCGGCGCGTCATCGTGCGTCTGCAAAATGCGCCTCAGCCGACAATTTCGCGAGTGGCGGGTTTCGCGCTGGCGGGGGGATGCGGGCTCGCCGTTGCGACCGATTTCACGATCGCCGGTGAAGGTGCCGTCTTCGGCTTGCCCGAAATTAATCTTGGTTTGCTACCCCTGATCGTATCCGAGCCGATTTACCGCGCGGTGGGGAGCAGGAAGGTACTGCTCGACCTCGCCCTCACTGGGCGCCGGGTTCAGGCAAGCGAGGCGCACCAGCTCGGCATGGTGACCCGAGTCGTTCCAGACGGCGAACTCGACGCAGAAGTCTCGAGCCTTGCAGATCAACTCGCGGGACAATCGCCCGCCGCACTTCGCATGGGCAAAGAAGCGCTGTACACCATGTGTGAACTCGACGACCATGCCGCCATGAAGTACTTACGTGAAATGACCGTGATCGCGGCCCGTAGTGACGACGCCACCGAGGGAATCGAAGCCTTCTTCGCGAAACGCCAGCCAGTATGGAAGGGCCGCTAAACCGTGTCGAACGATCTCCACGCAGAAGCCCGGGCCATTGCCGCATCGTTGCGCGAAGTCGTCGCCGAACTCGCAGACGAGGGCGTGGACGCCCTCGATATCCCCCAGATTGAAACCGCGGCCACGGCGCCGCCGAGTGCACCGGAAGTTCAAACACGCCAGCAGCAACCCGTCGCACCTACTCCCGCATCGCCTGCTGCTCCGGCCGCTCCGACGACCGAAACACCGCCTTCGGTTCCACGAACCCTAGACGCGGTACGCGAAGAACTCGGTGACTGTCGGCGCTGCGGCCTGTGCGAAGGGCGGAGAGAAATCGTCTTTGGCAGCGGCAACCCAAACGCTGACCTGATGTTCATTGGTGAAGGGCCGGGTGAACAAGAAGACATCCAGGGGCTGCCCTTTGTTGGGCGCGCTGGTGAGCTGCTCACGCAGATGATCGAGAAAGGGATTCAGATACCGCGGGACGACGTCTATATCTGCAACATCGTAAAGTGCCGCCCGCCAAAGAATCGCAATCCACTCCCAGACGAAGTGAGTGCCTGCAAGCCTTTCCTCGACGGACAAATCGACGCCGTGAAACCCAAGGTGATCATCTCCCTAGGCAAGCCCGCCGCCGGGCTGCTCCTCGGACGCGAAGTCGCCATCACGCGAATGCGCGGCACATGGCATACCTATCGCGGAATCCCGCTGATGCCCACGCTCCATCCGGCCTTCGTGCTGCGACAGTACACGCCGGAGAATCGCCGTTCTGTCTGGGAAGACCTGAAGGCCGCGGTCGAGAAGAGCCGAAGCTAGCCGCGGCTCTTCTACACCATCGACCTATGCGAAACGCTTAGAACGGCCGCTCGGGAACGCTGGCGGTCTGCTTCTTGCGATATGCGTCGAGTGCTTTGCGCACGCTCGGATCGGAGCCGGCGAGCATCGCTGCCGCGAACAGGCCTGCGTTCTTGGCGCCGCTCTTTCCGATCCCGAATGTCGCCACGGGAATCCCGCCCGGCATCTGTACGGTCGCCAGGAGAGCGTCCATCCCGTTGAGCGCGGAACTGTCGAGCGGAACGCCCAGCACCGGGAGTGGCGTAATCGCAGCGGTCACGCCCGCGAGATGTGCCGCGAAACCTGCGCCGCAGATAAAGAGCTCGATCCCGGCCGCCTCGGCGCCGGTTACGAATTTGTGATGTCGTTCTGGCGTGCGGTGAGCTGAAATAACCCGCACATCACAGCCAACCCCCATGCCCTTGAGCACTTCGACTGCCGCTTCCATTGACGGCCAGTCGCTCTTGCTGCCCATGAGCACCGCAACCCGGGCCTTCTTGCCACGAGCCTTGCTGGTTTTGGCCGCTGCCTTTTGCGCTGGCTTCTGCTTTGCTGCCTTCTTTTTCACCGCCATGTCGCCCTCCGGGTTTTGCAGAGGCATTTGAATACCTCACCTGCGTGGAGTTCGCAGCGGGGCGGCGCCAACGTCCGGCGGCGGGTACGCTCATTTCGATCAAAAACTTGAAAGGCGGCTTCCGTGCCTCAGCTGATCACAGCCCAGACCGCTCTGTGCGGCATCGTCCTCCACCCTGCTGGACACACGAAATCTCCGTTGATGCATAACGCGGCGTTTCGCGAGATGGACATCGACGCTCGCTACGTGGCCTTCGATGTCCCACCAGAAAAGCTCCCGGAGGCGATCGCGGGCGTACGCGCCCTTGGGCTCAAGCAGCTCGCAGTTTCCGTGCCCCACAAGGTCGAGGTGATGGCGCTTCTCGATGAAGTCGACGCGGGTGCCCAACAGATTGGCGCGGTCAACACGGTGACGTTGCGCGACGGACGCCTGGTCGGGAGCAACACCGACTGGGTGGGGTCGAACCGGGCGCTTGAGCGTGAAACGACACTCGCCGGAAAGCGTGCGGTCGTGCTTGGCGCCGGGGGTGCGGCACGGGGCGTCGTGTTCGGCTTGCTCGAACGCGGAGCGACAGTCCACGTGTTGAACCGGACCGTCGAAAAAGCGGAGAGCCTGGTGAAGGATCTCGGGGCTGAGAGCGCCGGCGCGATGGGGGACCTTGTGAGCCTCGATCACGACTTGCTCGTGAACACAACGAGTGTCGGGCTTCGCAGTGATGATTCGCCGGTACCCGCAGAACACCTTCGCCAAGGCACGGTCGTCATGGACGCCGTATACGATCCAGAAGAGACCCGACTCTTGCGCGACGCACGAGAGCGCGGCGCAACCGTTGTGCACGGCAAGTGGATGCTGATCTACCAAGCGGCGGAACAGATTCGCACGTGGACCGGACGCGAAGCGCCAGTCGACACGCTAGAAAGCGCCTTCAGAAGTTAGGAAGCCGCACGGCTCACGGCGATTCAAGCCACCGATCAAGCCATCGATCTGGCTTTCGACCAAACGATCGAGCTGTTACTCGACCTCTGTCTAGGCCGAATAAGCCCACTTCTGGCGATTTTCTTCGACCTGCTCAGGGGTCGGCGGATCCACGTCTTCGTGCTCGGGGACTTCGAACTCTTCGCGGCGCTCAGTGATGACCGCGTTCAACTCGGTGTCCTTCACGAAGACTTCTGGAACCTGCTCGTCTTCGAAGATGGCTTCCCAAGGGCATTCGGGCTCACACACGCCACAGTTGATGCACTCTTCCGGGTCGATGTAGAGCTGATTCGGAAACTTCGGATCGTCACCCTTGAACTGAACAATGCAGTCAACCGGGCAAACTTCCACGCATGCCATGTCAACTTTGTCCCTGCACAAGCTTGTGATTACCCAGGTCATCCGATCCTCTCCTTCCGAATTGAGCGCCGATCAATGTCTTCGTTGTTCGACCGTCGTGCGCGGAGCTTCGTCGTTCTCTCATTGCTGGCGGCCGCGCAACGGCCCTCCGCTGCGACGCACAAGCAATAATGATCAATAGACTATTTGAGCTTAGTCTCTTTGTAGATCACGTGCTTCCGTACAACGGGGTCGTACTTCTTGAGCTCAAGCTTGTTGGGCGTGTTGGTCCGGTTCTTCGAAGTCGTATAGAAGTGACCGGTACCTGCCGTCGACTCGAGCTTGATTTTTTCGCGCTTGCTCTTGGCCATTGCTGCTTTCCTTGGTGGTACGCGTTCAACACAAAGTACGCGGAACGCTGATGGAATAATGTGGTTTGACTCGCTGGATCTCGGCGTTTTCGTTCGGCGTTACGGAACACACGCCGATAGAATGAAGCCCGATTTACGGCGCTGCGTCCGGAACCGGCTGACCGCCTCGAGCGAACACGCGAACGCGCCTGCCGTCTTGGTCTTCGATCCGAATTCGCGAAGGCTTGCCGTCGGCTGCATTCATAACCATGACGTTCGAAGCCGACACATAACCTTCTTGTTCAACGATGCCGCCCTGCTGCGCGCCACGTCGTCCGGGCTTCAGGTGATGCTTCTGCATCCTGATCCCTTCAACACGGACGCGACCACTTTCGCGATCCACCGCAATAACTGAACCCTGCTTGCCGCGGTCTGCACCCGCGATGACCTTTACGAGGTCGCCTGTTTTGATCTTTGACATTGCTAAATCGCCTCCGGAGAGCGGTAGGTATCCCGGAGTCCGAGCCCTTCGTCAAGGCTTTCCCCCCCAGGGATGATCGTTTTTCAATCAAACCGAGCCCGAACGCCGAACTTCTCGTTTTTTCAGCGCTTTGGCAGCCCTCGCAGTTCGGAAAATGAATGGGTCAGGGTCGAATTTGCTGGGTTAGTCTTGCCCGTCATGTCGACCTGCCGCACCCGCAAATCGCTGCGATCCATGCTTCTATGCATGTGTATTCTGGCGCTCTATTCGCCCATGAGCCACGCCGAATCCGTCGTCAATCTCCCGTACCCAACGCCCGACGCGTTCGGCGTCACGCCCGCGTCCACTTTCGATGAAACCGGCAAGCGCGTTGGAGACGCCTCGATCGAAATCTCTCTGCGCGAAGACGGCCATGTCATGCTGAAAATGCTCAGCGGATACGACGACGGCGCAAGAGTCGTACTCGGCGCCGAACTCGCTCCCGTGACTGTTGCCGAAACTCGCATGCTCCGGGTGCTTCGCGAAAGTTCGCATTCCTTCGATCCCGATGGGAAGCCTCTTGTAAAACTCGACATTGATCACGTCGAAGGGGAGGCGAGTTGCACGGATCCAGGAGACAAGGCCAGCCGAAGTACGATGCCCCTGCCCTCACCAGACCGCGTGGTCAACGTGCCGCTCAACCTGCTCTTGCGGCCGCTTGGGCAAGACGGCGTGAAGGTCGTGAACACCCAAGCCTTTTTTTGTTTAGGAGGCGCGCGAGTCATGGGCTTCAACGCCGTCTTGCAAGACAAGGCAGAACCAAACGGCGCACCCGACGATCATATTCGCGAGATTCGCTACGCACCTGACGGGAAGAGCTTCATCAGCTGGGTCGCGAAGGCGGTCGCCCCAAAGATCTCATTTTGGATGAACACGCAAGACCCCGGAGCTTATGTCGCGCACCGCATGCCCCTCTACTCAAAGGGGCCCATCGTCTACGTCATCGCGGATGGCGTAGACCCGAAACGCCTGATCGCTCGTTAGAGCTCCGGTGCGGCCGCGCCTTGGTTCCGCGCCGACCGACCGACTGCAACCGTGAGTGGTGTGGTATCCACCACCTGCAAACTTTCATCGCCCGTGGCGATGAGGAAGCGGCCCATTCGCGCGACGCGTTCCTTCGGCTTGATGTCAACGGATTCGACAACATTGCGCAGCTTGGTATCGAGCAACTGGAGTCCGCGATCGCCGATCAAGAACACACGCCCATTCACGGCGACAGCGTCTTCGATCTTGCCGATTTCCTTGCGCTCTAGGCGCGACACGATTTTCGGCTTGCTTGGGTTGGCGAGATCGATGATCACTGCGTCCGCCTTCCCGAGCACAATCGCACTGTCATCGAAGCCGATGACGCGGGTGGGCCCGAACTCGTAGCCGAGATCAATCTTTTCGAGAACCCCCTGTTCGGCGAGCAACGCCATGCTCGAGATGTAGACCGATGCGCCGTCGGTAAAGACCAATGACTTGTTCACGCGGTCGAGTCCCTTTATGGGGCGTCGTAATAAGCGCTTTGCGCTCTTCGAATTTTGATCCGTCAAAAGCAAACCGCGGCTACTCGCCAGAAGAATTTCGTCACCGTGAGGAACGACTGCGGCGATCGATCCAATTGACTGGCGATCGAGGGCGCCGACACTCTTGAGCCCCGATTTGGAGATGCCCACGATTTCGATTCCGTCTTCGCCATAGATCAGGATCTTCTCGCCGAGGATCTTGACGCCGTGCCAGCGCGTAAAGTCCTTGGGACGCGAGTATTCGGCGAGGGGAAACACGACTTCAGAATTCGCAAGTTCGAGGAGCTTGAACTCTCCGTTTGCGAAGAGCGTCACCGCGCGATCCCCCGCACTGTCGACCGCAACGATCTGCTTGTCAAACTTCATCGGCTTTCGCAGCGCAGCTCGGTTCGGCCAAGACGCGACCGGTACGAAGAACGAATTCCAATACGGGAGCGCGCTCGGATTAAAGAGCATCGAGGTACCGGCAAAGTATTTTTCTCGATCGAGGCGCAAACGGAACACGCGCTGCCAGACCGGTTCTCCACCGGACTCGGCGTAGAGCGACACCCGGGTTGTTGCCACCATGCCCGGCCGCGTGAACTGGCCGCCAGTAAGCTTCGATCGAGCATGTCTTCGTCGATCGCATTGTAGGCGTCGGGGCGATTGAGGATGACCGTCGCCACGCCTTCGGTCGTGTCTACTAGGAGAGAATCTAGGAGGGAATCCGAATCAGGCACCGTGGTTCTCCAATGCGCGGGCGCGGTAGACGTCACGTACTTTCCGATGCGGCAACTTGCCCGTTTCCGTACGCGGTAGCGACGTGGCGAACACATACTCGCGCGGTCGCTGCTGGCTGCCGAGGCGCTTGAGGCATAACGCTTTGAGTGCTTCACGAATTGGGTCTTGGCTCGCGTTTTGATCATGCGGTTCAATCACCGCAAGCACACGCTCGCCCCACTCTTCGTCAAGCAAGCCCACGACACAGCAATCGCGCACACTCGGATGTTCGAGAAGCACGGATTCGATCTGGGCCGGGTAGACGTTGACGCCGCCCGTAATGATCGTGTCCGCTTTGCGGTCGCGAAGGTAGAGGAAGCCTTCATCGTCGAGATAGCCGATGTCGCCAAGGGTGTAGAGATCGCCACGATAAGCCGAAGCCGTTTTTTCTGGATCATCTTTGTATTCGAATCGGCCGCCATCGTTGGCGAAGTAAACGTCCCCGGCTTCACCGGCGGGAAGCGGTTGCCCTGCTTCATCCAAGATATGAATCACGAGACCGGGTCGCGGACGGCCGACTGAACCTGGATGGGCGAGCCAGGTGTGCGAATCGATACTGACGCCGCCGCCTTCGGTGCCGCCGTAGAATTCAAACAGCACGGGGCCGAGCCATTCAATCATTCGACGTTTGACGTCGGGCGAAACCGGTGCAGCGCCATGGGTCACAAGCTTGAGCGAACGCGTGTCGTACTTCGAGCGCGTCTCTTCTGGAAGTTGAAGCAAACGAACGAAGTGCGTGGGGACCATGAAGGTCGACGTCACCCTTTCGCTCTCGACGATGCGCAAAAACTCTTCGGGGTCCCACTGTTCCATGATGATCACGTCCGAACCCAGCAGCGCCGCGCCTTCGCTGTACGTTGACGGGCCTGCGTGATACAGCGGCGCAACAACGAGATGGATGCCTTCGGTGTCATCGGGCAAGTACGCCGAAAGCATCGCCGAGCCCATGCGACTCGCGAGACATGGCGGGGGGCCGTCGTCGGGTACGTCTGTCTTGACACCCTTCGGCTTGCCGGTGGTGCCGGACGTGTAGAGCATCAATGTGCCCGCGAGCGGCTTGTCGAGGTCATCTCCCGAAAACGTTGCAACTTCATCGAAGGAGCGAAAGCCGGGGATCGTGCCCCCCACGGCGAAGCGGGCGTTTGGTGACACGTTCGCAGCAAGGGCTTCGGCTTGTTCCGAAAAATCAGCGTGAATGACCAATGCGCTTGGCTCGCAATTGCCGACGACGTAAGCAATGTCGTCGGCTGACAAATGCCAGTTTACGGGGGTGAACGTCCGCCCAGACCATGTTGCTCCGCGCAGGCAGTAAACAAACTCGGGGACGTTCGGCAATAGGACGGCCACTGATGCGCGCCTTCCAACACCTGCGTCGTCAAGCGCGCGAGCAAAGCGGTGCGCCTGACTTTGAATTTCGCTGTTCTCGACACGTACGGACAAAGACTTCCCTCCGGCACCACAATAGCGCTGTCTCTGCTCAACCCCTTGGCCACACTGCGGACAGGCTCCTTTCTTACAACAGTATTTCCATCTGGAGTCACGCGAAAACTCTTGGGCGCACGGTGTCAATTCCCCGTTGAAACATTATTGTGCGAGCCTGTCTTTTCCCTATATTGAAGAAGCCGCCATAAACAATGGAATCCACGATCCAGATGAACTCATCTCCCGCGCCCCGCCTGCGCGAGCTCGACTCACTGCGTGGCCTCGCCGCGATCGGCGTCTTGTTCTGGCATTACCAAGGTCACTTTCACGCGAAGCCATTGGCCGTAGTTTTCGAAGCCTTTTATCGGGCGGGCTATTACGCGGTAGATTTTTTCTTTGTTTTATCCGGGCTTGTTCTTGCTCGTGCGTACGCGAACGAATATCGGAGCCATCGCTTCGCCGAAAACATGGTGAAGCGAATCGCTCGGATCTTTCCTTTGCATTTGGTCACACTCGTGCTCGTCGCCCTTGGTCAGTACGTCCTAGTCGAATTGATGGGGCGTCGGCAGTTCATCGTCCCTTACAACGACTTGTATCACTTCGCACTCAATCTCGGACTCGCCCAGTACGTGGGGTTCCAGTCGGGGTTCTCGTTCAATGCTCCGTCGTGGTCGATCTCGACTGAGTTCTGGGTGAACGTGCTCTTCTTTATCGTAATCTCGATAGGATGGAAGCGGCTATTCCCAATCTCGCTTGGCATTGCTGTTGTTTCCTTGGCCTTGGTCGTAACCACGGGAAATGGCTCGCTGGGAGCCGCCGACACCGTTGCATATCCAGCGATCACGCTGATTCGGACTGCCTTCGGATTTTTCGTGGGCGTCGCATTGCACGAGGTTGCGTTCCGCGAGCCGCGAACTCACGCTTCGAGTTCACTGCTGTTTGACGCGGTATTTATTGCGGCCATCGCACTATTGATCTGGGGCGCATTAGGGCATCTGTCATTCCACCCGCGCTTTGAGGTTCTGTCTGTCCTAGTGGCCTTTCCGGTGTTGCTCCTCACTGCCAGCCGAAGCGTACTCGTCAAGCAAACACTTCGTCTAAGCCCGCTCACCTTCCTCGGCGACATTTCATTTTCAATTTATCTCCTGCACTTTCCATTGCAGCTCCTGCTGCACGTCTTAATCGTCGGAGGCTGGGTTGCCCTCGACTTCCAGAGCGGTTGGGTTCTACTGCTCTTTCTGGGAATAACGATCGGGATGGCAACTTTCTCTTACTATCTCGTCGAGCTCCCTGCTCAACGAGCTGTAAATCGGTGGTGGGCGGTACGGTCCAAGCCAAAACCCTAACCTTGAGACTGGATTCGTTTCGTTGGGCTTGCCACCACCTCAACCAAGAAACCCGATCCGCGAATGCCAATCGGGTTTCGATAAAGAGTCCTCAACCAAAAAGAGTCCTCAACCAAGAAACCCGATCAGCGAATGCTGATCGGGTTTCGATAAAAAGTCCCACCGTCGTGCTACTCTCCCACACAAGACATGTGCAGTACCATCGCCGAAGCAGGTCTTAACTTCCGTGTTCGGAATGGGAACGGGTGTGGCCCCTGCTCTATGGACGGTGGGAAAATTGTGCTCCTCGAGTCTCCATAGCGACTTCGAGAAAATCTGTGCGCCGGCTCACCCTGCACTAATAAACAGGTGCGATCGACGGTCTTTTAGTAGACGGTCTCTATAAATGAATACTTCTCTGAGTAGACGAGCAACGAGTGCCTGACGTGCCATGAAAGGTCGTGATCAAGCCTCACGGGCGATTAGTACTGGTCAGCTTCACACATTACTGTGCTTCCACACCCAGCCTATCAAAGTCCTAGTCTCGAACAGCCCTTCAGTGGACCGAAGTCCAAGGGAGATCTCATCTTAGGGTTGGCTTCCCACTTAGATGCTTTCAGCGGTTATCCTTTCCGAACGTAGCTACCCGGCGATGCTCCTGGCGGAACAACCGGTACACCATCGGTTCGTCCATCCCGGTCCTCTCGTACTAGGGACAGATCCCTTCAAATCTCCTGCGCCCACGGCGGATAGGGACCGAACTGTCTCACGACGTTCTAAACCCAGCTCGCGTGCCACTTTAATCGGCGAACAGCC